>ERZ1034361.354-NODE-354-length-31466-cov-5.698812_pt1 | contig 31466 bp, 27 predicted proteins | sample MGYA00520617_ERZ1034361 | MGnify/ENA primary metagenome ERZ1034361 (study PRJEB33736, sample SAMEA104284507) | Azolla filiculoides | biome: Urban; feature: Water surface; material: Ditch water | place: Netherlands | collected 2015-10-28 | depth 0-0.1 m ...
ACTGGCTGCGCACCTTATTGACCAGAATGCGGAAATGCTTGCGCGAAAAGGCGTGACTCACCTTTTTGATCAGCGAGTAGGCCTCGGTAATCGAGGCGCTGCTCCCGGACAGGACGACGACCGCCTCCTGGGCAACCAGGCCGAAAGGGGAGAAACCATTGGGATGGGCCATGCTGGCATCGACCAGAATGACATCGATGGGCCGCTCCAGGCCGGACATCGCATCGAGCAAGGTCTGCTGCTGCGACAGCGACAAGCGTCCCAGCTTTCGTGCCGCCCGCGCTGAAGGCAGCACGCGCAAGCCGAGCATGGGCTGAAGCAGCACCTGCGACAGCGGCATTTCGCGCTGAACCACATTGAGGAGATCGTGACGGGCGGCCATGCCGAAGGCCGAGGCGATATCATCGCCGGCCGCATGTTCGTCGATGATCAGGACTTCCTTGCCCAGGCGGGCCAGGGCGACTGCGATATTGGCCACGGCCACGCTGCGTCCGACCCCGTCACATCCGGCGACAAAAGTAATGACCTGCAATTGCTGGGCGCCACCCAGCAGGCGGCGCAATCCAGCCGCCTGATCGACATGGAAATCAGCCACGGCTACCCCCGACCGCCACCATGCCGGCATTTGCCATCATCAGTCCGGATTCGACACCGTCGAGACGATGCGGCGAGCCTTCCGGGACATCCTTGAAGGCACGATGCAGGAGATAGCCCCGATTGGGCAGATGCAGATCTTCCGGGACACGCTGCCCATTGGACACATACTGTAGCTTCAAGCCATGCCGCATGATGACGTCGAGCACCGTCGCCAGGCTGGCAGCTTCGTCAATCTTGGTCAGGATGCAGCCGGCCAGCGTCTCGCCGGCATAGGCGCGCACGACGTCATCGAGCGTATCGCCGCGCGATGTCGAATTGAGCAGGAGCAGGCGCTGGACGTCACAGCCGGCCAGCATGTCGGTCAGCTCGGGCACGAGCTTGTCACGCTGGCTCATGCCCATGGTATCGATCAGCACCATGTGTTTGTGCTGCAGTTCGAGCAGCGTCTGGCGCAATTCGTTGGCATCCTTGACCAGATGCACCGATACACCAAGGATGCGGCCATAGATGCGCAATTGCTCGTGAGCGCCAATCCGGTAACCATCGGTGGTCACCAGCGCCACCTTGCTCGGGCCATGCCGCAACACGCAACGGGCGGCCAGCTTGGCCGTGGTCGTCGTCTTGCCGACGCCGGTCGGACCAACCAGGGCATAAACGCCGCCACGATCAACGATGTCGTTTTCCTGACCGATCGTGACGAGCGAACGGTCGGCGGATCCCTTGACCCAGGCCATCGCCTCCAGCGCATTCATCTCACGCGGCAGATCGGCCAGCATGTCGCGCGAAAACTGGGGGGAGAACCCGGCATCCAGCATCTGGCGCAAGACTTCGGTTTTGACCGGCTCGGAACGGGCCGTTTCGCCCCAGGCAAAGCCGGCCATATGCTGCTCGACTAGTTTGCGCAGCGAACGGATTTCATCCATGACTTCCATGGGCACCACTTCCGCCTCGGGACGGCGCGCCACACTGGCCGGCGCACTGGCCGCGGGGGGCACCGAAGAAGCCGGGACGCCGCGCGATGGTGGCGGGACCGATGGGCCAGGACGGACATTTTCCATCTGGCGCAGCGCCCCGGTTCGGGGAATGCCTGCATTCACCGTGCTGGCAGCCGGCCGCGGCGCGACGTGCTGATGCGAGGCTGGCGCCGGAACCACGGTGGGCTGTGGCGGCTGCGAAATTCTTGCCCGCGCCGAACTGAGCACGACGCGATAGTCGTCGTCCGCATGGCTTTCAGGCTGCTTGCGTTCCGGCCTTGGCGTTTCATGAACCTGGGTCGGGACGATCATCGCCATGTCCCGTGCGGCAACGGCCATGATCTCGACGCCACCGGGCACACCGCGGTTGGAAAGGATGATCGCATCGTTCCCGAGCGTTTCCTTGACCTTGCGCAGGGCATCCCTGGCGGTTGCGGCGATGAATTTCTTGACGTTCATGTTCTACCTCCGATGATCGAGGTCACCTTGATAATTCGGGTTTCAGGCACTTCGTTGTGGGACAGTACCTTCAACTGGGGAACGGTACGCCGCAGGAATCTGGACAAGAGCAGGCGAAGACTGGCCGGCACGAGCAATACGGCCGGCAGTCCGAGATTTTCCTGGCGCCCGGCGGCCAGCGCCGTTTCGCGCAGGAGCGTATCGGCCAGGCCCGGCTCGAAGCTGGTATTTTCGGAACCACCTGCGACGGCCTGCGCCAGCAGGCGCTCCAGGGTCGGATCGAGCGACATGACCTGCATTTCGCTGTTGCCCGGGAAAATCTGCTGGGAGATGGCGCGGCCCAGGGCGATGCGCACCTGACTCGACAGATCGTCCGCATTCTGGGTACGTGTCGCGTGGTCGGCAACGGTCTCGATGATGGTCCGCATGTCGCGGATATGGACGCCCTCGTCGAGCATGGACTGCAGGACTTTTTGCAGGGTGCCGAGCGGAATGACCTTGGGCACCAGATCTTCGACCAGCTTGGGCAGTTCCTTGCCGAGATGATCGAGGAGCTGCTGCACTTCCTGACGCCCGAGCAGTTCGCCGGCATGGGTCAGGATCAGGTGGTTGAGGTGGGTAGCGACAACGGTCGAGGCATCGACCACGGTATAGCCATAGGCCTGCGCCTGCTCACGCTGCGCGGCATCGATCCAGACGGCGGGCAGGCCGAAGGCCGGATCCTTGGTCGCCGTGCCGTTGAGCGTGCCGGCCACGCGGCCCGGATTGATCGCCATGAGCTGGCCGGCATAGGCCTCGCCCTGGCCGACCTCAACGCCCTTGAGGAGGATGCGGTAGGCGTTCGGTTTCAATTCGAGATTGTCACGGATATGCACCGGCGACACGAGGAAGCCGACTTCCTGCGCAAATTTCTTGCGGATGCCGCGAATGCGCCGCAGCAATTCGCCATCCTGCGATTTGTCGACCAGCGGGATCAGGCGATAACCGACTTCGAGGCCAAGGACATCGAGCGGCGCCACATCGCCCCAGGTCGCTTCCATCGCATCCTGCACCGGGGCCGGAGCGACTTTGACCGGCGCCTCGACGATGCGACGCTCCTTCTCCATCATCCGCCACGCCATCCAGCCCATGCCGCTGGCCAGCATCAGGAAGACCAGATTCGGCATGCCCGGAATAAGACCCAGGAAGCCGACGATCCCGGCCGTGATGCCGATCACCTTGGCGCTGCGGAACATCTGCCCGACCACCTGCTGCCCGATGTCGCGATCGTCCGACACCCGGGTCACGACCATGCCGGCGGCGATCGAAATGATCAGGCCGGGGATCTGCGCCACCAAGCCATCGCCGATGGTCAGCAGGGTGTAATTCTTGGCCGCCATCGCCAGTTCCATATTGTGCTGAACGACACCGACGATGAGCCCGCCGACGAGATTGAGCAGCATGATGATGATGCCGGCCACGGCATCACCGCGAACGAACTTCGAGGCACCATCCATAGAACCGAAGAACTCGGCTTCGCGCGAAATTTCGGAACGACGACGACGCGCATCTTCTTCGCCGATCAGGCCGGCATTGAGATCGGCATCGATGGCCATCTGCTTGCCCGGCATCGCGTCAAGGGTGAAGCGGGCCGACACTTCAGCCACCCGACCGGCACCCTTGGTGATGACGACAAAATTGATGACCACCAGGATCATGAAGACGAGGATGCCGACGGCAAAGTTGCCACCGACCATGAAATGCCCGAAGGCCTCGATCACCTTACCGGCCGCATCCGGACCGTTATGCCCTTCGAGCATGACGACGCGGGTCGAGGCGACGTTGAGCGACAAGCGAAGCAAGGTCGTCACCAGCAGCACGGTCGGAAAGACCGAGAACTCGAGGGTCTTTTGCGTATTGACGGCAACCAGCAGGACGAGCACCGAGATGGCGATATTGAAGGTGAAGAACACGTCCAGCACGAAAGCCGGCAGCGGCAACACCATCATTGCCAGAATCATCAGGATGAGGACCGGCGCCGCCATCTGCGAGATGTTCATGCGTGCCATGAAACTTTGCATGCTGACTGTGGAAGCTGCCATTTACACAGCCTCCGGAACGAGTTCTGGCGGCACCGGCAGTTCGCGCGGCGGCACCGGATAGACGCCACCAACCTGACGCCAGTTGGCCAGCTGGTAGATATAAGCAAGAACCTCCGCGACTGCACTGTACAGGGCGGAGGGGATTTCGGCGTCGAGCTGGGCATGTTTGTAGAGCGCTCTGGCCAGGGGCGGCGCCTCGAGTATCGGCACCGCATTTTCGTTGGCTATCTCGCGTATCTTCTGGGCTATCGCGCCCGCCCCCTTGGCTACCACCTTGGGGGCCGTCATGCCGGTTTGATAGGAGAGCGCCACCGAGAAGTGGGTCGGATTGGTGACGACCACATTGGCTTTCGGCACTGCCGCCATCATGCGCTTGCGGGCAGCCTGCATCTGCAGGCTGCGGATACGCCCCTTGACATGGGGGTCGCCCATCATTTCCTTCATTTCCTGCTTGATCTCTTCCTTGGTCATCTTCAACTTGTCGAAGTATTGCCAGAGCTGGAAGGGCACATCCGCCGCGACAATCAGCACCAGCGTCGCGACCATGACCAGAAATGAATACGAGACCAGATCGCCAGCATGGGCCAGCCCGGACTCCAGGGGCTCGTTGAGCAAACCGAATATTTCGTCACGCTCTTTCCACATCAGCAGGACTGCCACACTGCCGACCAAGGCCGCCTTGAGTGCTGCCTTGCCCAGTTCCATCAAGCTGTTCCACGAGAACATCCGGCCAAAGCCGGTGAGCGGATTGAGGCGATTGAAATCCGGAACCATTGCCTGCGGGGAAAAAACCCAGGCATTCATGAAAAATGGCGGCAGGACGGCAGCCAGCACGAGCAAGCCGAGCAAGGGAGAAAAAGCCAGAAGGGCGTCGCCGGCCATCTCGGCCAGCCGGGGCAGCATCAAGGCCGGCTCGCGCATGACCTCGGACTCGACGGTAAAGCCTTTTCTGACCACCGCCATCGAGCGCTGCATGAACCAGCCACCCATTGTCCAAAAAGCGGCACCAGCAGCAATCAAAACCAGAAAAGTGCCAAGTTCGCGAGAATGAGGCACCTGCCCCTTTTCCCGGGCTTGCTCGATTCGCCTACTTGTAGGCTCTTCAGATTTCTCGAGGTCGCTGTCTTCGGCCATAGCCATCTTTGGTTTACGTTATGGCTATTATAGGAAAAAACCAGAAAAATTATAGAGGTACGTGTGTTTATTTATTCTGTTTCTCAGATGCCATTCGCAAGCCAATGACAACAGAGTAAACCCCCAAAAGAAAAGAGGGGGCATAGCCCCCTCTCAACTCGTTGACTAAAAACGGGAATCATGCGAAATCGAGCGCCCTCTTGCCGGAACCCACCTCGGCATGCTGCCCGAGGTCGGCCAACAATTCTTTCATGTCGAGAATCAGGACGATCTGCCCATTGGACAGTGTGGTCACGCCAGCCACCCCCTTTGGACGGAAATCCTCGAGCGACTTGATCACGGCATCGTCGCGCCCGGCGAAGCTATCGACCGCCAGAATGAAGCTGCGCTCCGCCGTCTGCATGAACACGCCGTACTCCGGATAGCGCTCAAGCGGCCAGCCGAGAAGGCGTGCCAGGGTAATCACGGGCAATACCTCGCCCCTGACCACCAGCGTTTCCCGACCGCCCACTTCCTGTACCTTGCTTTGCTCGATCGGCAGTATTTCGCGAACCAGCGACAGCGGCAGGGCGAATGGCTGATCGCCAAGCAGAACCAGCAAAACCGGCAGAATCGCCAGGGTCAGCGGCAATGAAATGATGAAAACCGACCCCTTGCCTGGCTCCGAGCGTATCTCGATCGATCCGTTGAGCTTCTGGATATTGGTTTTCACCACGTCCATGCCGACGCCACGCCCCGACACATCGGAAATTTGCGCCTTGAGCGAAAAACCGGGGAGGAAGATGAGGTTGAGGCTCTGGCGCTCGTCCAGCGTATTGGCGTCTTCTTCGGATATCAGGCCCTTTTCAATGGCCTTGGCGCGAATCCGTTCGGCATTCATGCCCTTGCCGTCATCGGCAATGATAAGGACGATATGATCGCCCTCCTGACGCGCCTCGAGGCGGACCAGACTCTTGACCGGCTTGCCGGCAGCCAAACGCTCCTCGGGCATTTCGACGCCATGATCAACCGCATTGCGGATCAGGTGGATGAGCGGATCGGCCAGATCCTCGATCATCGTCTTGTCTACTTCGGTTTCCTCGCCAGCGAGGACCAGTTCGACATCCTTGCCGAGTTGCCGGGCGAGGTCGCGGGCAATGCGCGGATATTTCTGGAAAAGACGGCCGATGGGCTGCATCCGCGTCTTCATCACCGAGTTCTGCAAATCCGACACCAGCAAGTCGAGCTGGCTTACCGCCTGATCCAGCGCATGCAGGGTTTCCGAGTCGCTCTTTCCAGCCAGGATGTCGGCCCGCAGGCTGGTCAGGCGGTTCTTGGTCAAGCCAATTTCACCCGACAGATTGAGAACCTGGTCGAGGCGGGAGGTATCCACCCGTATGGTATTTTCGCGAACGCGCTCTTCAACGCGCCGTGCCGAAACCGGCTGACCGCCCGGCTTGTCAACGGCACGCCGGCCAAAGGGCGATGCCGCACCGGCCCCTTCAGGCGCCACCACAACCGGCGTCACCACCGACTCGACCATGGCCGTTTCGGCCTTGGTGATGACCACGGCCGGATCTGACGTGACCGGTGCCGCAGCGCCGGTGACGGCAGCATGCAAGAGGTTCCAGTCAGGCTCACCGGGGACGGGGCCAGGTGTTTTTGGCGTATCCGCTACCGCCGGCGGCACTTCGGCTGCTTTCGCGGCGGCCGCAGCAGCATCTCCGCTCAAGACGCCCTTCAAGGCGGCGATCACGCCCGGATCAGCCGGCTGGGGCTGAACCATCTGCCCCAATTCGCCAAACATTTCGCGGACGCCCTTGGTCGCGTCCATGATGACGTCCATCAAGCCGGCCGTCAGTTCAAGTTCGCCATTGCGCAGGCGGTCAAAGAGATTTTCAGTCAGATGACAGAGGGTCACCAGTTCGGCAGCGTTGAGAAAGCCAGCCCCGCCCTTGACCGTGTGAAAGCCACGAAAAATATCGTTGAGCAATGCGCGGTCATCCGGCATCTTTTCCAGTTCAACGAGTTTGTTATCCACATCGGACAACAAATCACTGGCCTCCTGCAGAAAGTCCTGCAGGAGATCTTCCATTCCGGCAAAGTCGCTCATTATCGCGCTCCTCAGAAGCCGAGGCTGTCCAGCAGGTCATCGACCTGCTCCTGGTTAACCACTACATCGCTGCGCCCTTCGGCATTGATGACCGGACCGTTCATCAGACTGGCGACCTCATCGGTACGCTTGGTTTCCGGCAGCACCTCGATGAGCACGGTCATCAGTCCCGACTCAAGCTCATGAGCCAGGCTGACAATCTTCTTGATGACTTGCCCGGTCAGGTCCTGGAAATCCTGTGCCATCATGATTTCGGTCAATTGGGCATGGGTGGCGCGGGCCTTTTGCGGCAGTCCTTCATTGAGGAAAGCGCGCGTTTCCGCTGCCAGCAGCTTGAAGTCAGCCGGCCCCATTTCGTTGGCGAAGACCTTGTCCCAACGCTGGCCCAGGGCCTGGGCGCTCGTTTCGATCTGCTCAACCAATGGATTGGCAATATCCGTCGCATTGAGAACGCGACAGGCGGCCTGCTCGGTCAAATTGGCGACATAGGCCAGGCGATCCTTGGCATCGGGCAGCGCCGAAACGGTTTGCTCGATGAGCTTGTCGTAACCAAGCTGCCCCAGCGTATCGTGCAGGTTACGCGCCATCTGTCCGATGCGATTGAAGACAGCCTCCTGCTGCGACCAGGCGGCGCCGGCGTCACCACCGGCGTCACCACCGGCCGCATCACCGCTGGAGGCTACCTGGGCCACACTGGCCGTTGCGGCGACGCTATCGAACAGGGCCTGCAAATCATCATTGTCACCATCCGCGGATGCCGCGGGAACTGGCGCTACCGGCACGGGTGCCGGGGCGACCGGCGCCGCTGCACTGCCTGCTGCGATCGAGTCAAAAAGGGCCTCGAGGTCATCTGAATCGTTATTTGCCGACATGATCTCCCCTTAGGCCTGACCCATTTTTTCGAAAATCTTGTTCAGCTTTTCCGAAAGTGTTCCCGCCGTAAAAGGCTTGACGATGTAGCCGCTGGCCCCCGACTGCGCCGCGGCGATGATGTTTTCCTTCTTCGCTTCGGCGGTGATCATGAGGACGGGCAGATGCTTGAGATGCGGCGTTGCCCGTATCGATTGCAAGAGGGTGAGGCCATCCATGTTCGGCATGTTCCAGTCGGTCACAACGAACTCAAAGCCACCCGCCTGCAGCTTCTGGAGCGCAATCGCCCCATCCTCGGCCTCGTCGACATTGGTAAACCCCAGCTCTTTGAGAAGATTCCGGACGATTCGTCGCATGGTCGAGAAATCGTCGACCACCAGGAATTTCATTTTCGGATCAGCTGCCATGCACTACTCCAGGAACTTGGTTTGTTATCGTTCAATCAGCGGACGCAGGGTATCCGCCAACGCTTCAGCATCGAATTTTGCGACATAGGCATCCACGCCCACCGACTTGCCCATGGCCCGATTGGCTTCGGAAGAGAGCGAGGAGTGCATGACGATGGGAACACCATCGAAACGCGGATCGGCCTTGATGTTCTTGGTCAGCACATAGCCATCCATTTCCGGCATCTCGGCGTCAACCAGAATCAGGCGAATATCTTCGCGGATATTGTGTCCCATCTGCGCCGCATGACCGGCAATTCCCTGCAGTCGCGTCCAGGCTTCCTGGCCATTGGTGGCGTGCTTGTGGCGGACCCCAAGCTTGTCGAGAACTTCGGCAATCTTGCGTCGCGCGACGACGGAATCGTCGACAAAAAAGACATTGGTGTCGGGATCCACTTTGGCCGGCGTGATATCGACAATCATCGCCTCACCAAATGAATTGGCCAGTATCTGTTCGACATCGAGAATCGACACCAGCCCGCCCCCCTCCAGTTCGATCACCGCAGTGATCAGCCCCTGGTTTGCCGCCAGCACGTTCTCCGGTGCCTTCACGCGCTCCCAGTCAACCCGGATGATGCGGTCGACATCGTGCACGAGAAAACCCAGCGTCCGCTTTGAATACTCGGCCACCATCATGGTCTTGCCGAGCCCGGCCGGGGCATCCAGATGCATGAACTGGCCCAGCGACAGCACCGGGATGACATTGCCACGCAACGAAATCAAGCCTTCCACCCCGCGCGGCATGTTCGGCGTCCTCGTAATGTGGGGCGTCCGGCCGACTTCGCGGACCTTGAACACATTGATGCCGAAAATCTCGCGCGTCCCTAGCGAGAACAGCAGGATTTCCATCTTGTTGGAACCTGCCAGCCGCGTCCGCGCATCGATGCTGTCGAGCAGATTTTTATTCTCTACGAGGTCCATCGCCAACTCCCGCTATCTCTCAGGCCGCACGAACCGGCAAACCTTCCACCCCCAGTCGCCTGGCCAAGGTTTCGGACAGACGCATGGGCTCGAATTTGGGTACATACTCATCGACGCCAACTGACGCCCCGAGCTTTTGATTGGACATTCCCGACAGGGAGGAATGCATGATCACCGGAATGCTGCTGAAGCGCGGATCCGACTTTATTTTCTTGGTCAGGATATAGCCATCCATCTCGGGCATTTCGATATCGGTCAACACCAGACTGATCATGGACGAAGGCGGCTTGCCGATCGACTGCGCATAGGTCGCTATTTTCTCCATTTCGTCCCACATCTGGCGACCATTGACCGCCGAGATCCCCTTGACGCCCATGGCAGCGAGCGTCCGCTCAATCTGCTTGCGGGCGACACTGGAGTCATCACAATAAAAAACGGTACTGTCCGGGCGGTCCACAGCGACCACCCCACGGAACATGCTTTCGTTGTCGATAGTCGAGGTTTCCGAAAGCACTTTCTCGACGTCCATCATCATGACCAGACGGTTGTCATCGAGTTCGGTGACGGCCGTTACCAGGCCGCCCGTCTGCGAAGTCAGCATTTCCGGCGGGACCCGCATCTTGCTCCAGTCAAGGCGAAGGATGGTATCCACCCCCTCGACCAGAAAGCCCTGCGTGTGCCCGTTGTATTCGGTCACGATCATGATTTCGCGCGGTTTTTCCGGGGCTATGCCCGAATACTTCGCGAGATCGATCACCGGCACCAGTGCCCCGCGCAGGCTGACCATGCCCTCAACGGAGGGCGGCATGTCAGGGGCGGCGGTAATCACCGGTGTGCGCATGACCTCACGGACCTTGAACACATTGATGCCGTAGGTTTCACGACGCCCGGTACGCTGATCCACGCCAAGAAAGAAAAGAAGTATCTCGAGCTTGTTGGTGCCCGCCAATTTGGTTCGTGCGTCGATATTCTTCAATAATTCCGACATTGCCATCCTCTCGCTTGTCGCGCGTCAGGCGACCTTCGGTCACTGGAAACCGGCTCTCCGCGTCTCCCACGTCCATCGCCACGTAGCAAGGACGCCACCAAGGCCATTACGGCGCCCAACCAACCTTTTATGAAATTTGAAACAATTTACCAAAATTAGCAATATCTAGCACCTGTTTTACGTTACCGCGCACCCCGGTCAATGCCACATCTTTACCGGCACCACCCAACTTGTCGCGCAACATCAACAACATACCCAGTGCGGAGCTGTCCAGATAATCGACCCCGGAGAAATCAACTGCTACCGAGCGGACCACTGTATCGGCAATAAAGGGCTCATAAGCAGCACGGAATTCGCGGTGCGTGTTGAAATCAAAACGCCCGGACAGCTTGATCACCACCTTGCCGGATTCATTCAAAATACTTGTTTGCATTTGTTTTCCCATGCCAAATAGTAAAAATAGGGGTCTAGTTTAATCCTTTGGCCATAGCCAACAAGTCCGACCGTCTTTTTAGCTCCCAATCGCCCCGATCACCCGCCTTGCCATATCACCCAGAGCACACTGCTCGACTACCGCACCGACCAGAAAGGCTTCGCGCGGCATGCCGTAAACCACGCAGCTTGCCTCGTCCTGACCGAAAGTTTTCGCCCCGGACTGGCGCAGCCGCAACAAGCCCTGAGCGCCGTCCTTGCCCATGCCCGTCAGAATGACGCCTATGGCCTTGCTGCCCAGCACGGCGGCCGCTGAATCAAAGAGCACATCAACCGATGGCCGATGCCGGTTGACCGGCTGCGTCGCCGCCAATTCGGTGTAGAGCCCGCCCCCCTCCCGCCGGACCAGCAGATGGGAATGCCCTGGCGCCACATAGACGCTACCCGCCTCCAGTTTTTCATGGCCTTGCGCCTCGATGACACGCGGCGCACACAAGGCATCGAGACGACGGGCAAAGGAACCGGTAAAGGACTCGGGCATATGCTGGACTATCAGTATCGGCGGGCAATCTGCCGGCATGCCCAGCAAAAAGTCCTTGATTGCCTCGGTCCCCCCGGTCGAGGCGCCCACAAAGATAACGGCACCACTTGTCGCCAGTCCGGCCCTTGCCGGCATCGCGACAGTCGTCGCCGACGGCGATCTGGCTACTGATCGATGCAGGCGGGCACCTTTGGCTATGCGTAGTTTTTCCACCAGATCCTCGGCATAACTTTCGATACTCTTTCCATTGTCAGTCCTTGGCTTGCCAATGTAATCGACGGCCCCCAACTCGAGGGCTTTGAGCGTGATATCCGAACCCGACTCGGTGAAGGATGAAACCATGACGACCGGCATCGGCCGCAAGCGCATCAGGCGCTCGAGAAACTCCAGCCCGTCCATTTTCGGCATCTGGACATCAAGCGTCAAAACGTCGGGATTGAGCGCCTTGATCATTTCGCGCGCATCCTGGGCATCAGGCGCGGCGCCCACAACCTCCATGTCCGGCGCCAGATTGATCATCTTGGTCAGCAGACTACGCATCAGCATCGAATCATCCACCACCAAAACTTTAGTCTTCATGGGCATCTGTAGTGAAATTTTGAAAACTCATGCTTTCCGGGTGGCAAGCGCGTCATACGAACAACTCCACATCCCCTGCAAAAGTGGATGTACTCAGGCGAAGCTTGTATTCGTTCTCCCGGCTGAACAAGGTGTCGTTATGAACGCGATGCAGTTTTTTGACCAGGGCGCGTCCTGAATGTGGGAAATAGTAGACTTTCCGCGGATACGAATCCAGCAAATCTTTGGCAACAATGGGAATTTTCTCAGTTTTAAGGAATTCGAGCACGAACTCGGCATTTTTTTCCCCGACCTGGCTCCCGGCCAGACTGGCCATCACCGATCCGCCGCCGAACACCTTGGCCTCGAGGCGACTGCGTCGCGCCCCCAGTTTCAGCAGGTGATTGATCAGGATTTCCATGGCGAAGGTGCCATAGCGGGCCGATGCGCCGAGCGGATTGCGCCCGCCGTCATCGGGTAGCATGAAATGGTTCATGCCGCCGATGCCCGAGTCGGTATCGCGAATACAGGCCGCCACACAGGAGCCAAGGACGGTCACCAGCAGCTCGTCCGCGGTCGACACGAAATACTCTCCAGGCAGGATCTTGGCCGCCTCGAGTCCGAATTTCCGGTCAAAGTATCGATTGACGGCTAGCGGCTCGTCATAGGCGTGTTGCACCGTTTTCCTCTGCTATGGGGCATTTGCCAGGGCATAGACTGTCTTGCCCTGGGACTTGAAAAGATCGGCCGCGTGCATGAAATTTTCCGAATGGCCGGCAAACATCAGGCCATCAGGCTGCATCATCGGCGCAAACCGCGACAGGATTTTGTATTGCGTTGGCCGGTCGAAGTAAATCATGACATTTCGACAAAAAATCACGTCGAGCGGCCCCTTGACGGCGTAGCTTGCGTCGAGCAAATTGATCCGGTGGAACGTGACCATGCGCCGCAACTCCGGTCTGACCGAGACAAAACCCTCCTGCCCCCCGGTGCCGCGCAGGAAGAATTTTCGCAGCTGGTCTGGCGGCACCTTTTCGACCCTGTCGAGCGAATAAATGCCTTTTTCAGCCGTCGCCAGGACATTGGTATCGAGATCGGAAGCCATGATGGAAACATGCGACGTATCGGACCCGAAGGTATCGGCCACCGTCATCGCGATGGAATAAGGCTCTTCGCCCGTCGACGCGGCAGAGCACCAGATGCGGACCGGTCGTTTTTTCCCAATCCGGCGAAGTTGTTCGGCGAGTATCGGGAAATGATGTGGCTCACGGAAAAACGAGGTCAGATTGGTCGTCAGCGAATTGACGAAGCACTCCCATTCATCGCCTCTTTTTGCCTCAAGGGCATCCAGATAGCTGGCGAAGGTCGTCATCCCGGTCGCCCTCAGGCGTCGGGCCAGACGGGAGTAAACCATGTCCTGCTTGATCGGCGACAGGGAAATGCCTGCATGCTGATAGATCAACTGGCGAACGCGTTCGAAATCGGCCAGCGAATAGGCAAACTCCCTATCGGCAGCATCCCGCTCAGGTGCCACCGCAGGGGCGGCACGCAGGCCGGTCCACGATGAAGGAGATTTTGCGTCCGCCAAAATCAGAACTCCGTCCACTCGTCATCGAGACGACGGGACTGGGTGTCGCCAGCATTGGTCGTGTCGGCCCCCAGCTTCGGTGCGTAAGCTGCCGATGCTGAGCGCTGACGATCCCCTGCGCCGAGGAGAAATTCACTGCCCGTGTTGACCTGGAAGACAGAAACAGCCATGGCCAGGCTATTCGCCTGTTCTTCAAGACTTTCGGCTGCTGCAGCGGCCTGCTCAACCAACGCGGCATTCTGCTGCGTCACTTCGTCCATCTGGCTGACCGCTATGCTCACATGCTCGATCCCTGAACTCTGTTCGCGGCTCGCCTCCGAGATGCCCGCCATCAGGCTGGCCACCCGCCGGATACTCGACACCACCTCGTCCATCGTCCGACCCGCCTGATCAACCAGCTTGCTGCCCGCCTCAACCTTGTCTACCGAGTCGGCAATCAGCCCCTTGATCTCCTTGGCCGCCGCTGCACTGCGCTGGGCCAGATTGCGCACCTCCGAAGCCACCACCGCAAAACCACGCCCCTGCTCACCGGCACGCGCCGCTTCAACCGCCGCGTTCAAGGCCAGAATATTGGTCTGGAAGGCAATCCCGTCAATCACCCCGATAATGTCCGCAATCCGGTTGCTCGACTGGTGTATGGCGTTCATCGTCTGCACCACCTCGCCGACCACTGCCCCCCCCTTGATCGCCACCTGCTGCGCATTCCCCGCCAGTTCGCTCGCCTGCCGCGAATTATCCGCGTTCTGCTTCACCGTACTGGTCAGCTCCTCCATGCTCGAGGCCGTTTCCTCCAGGCTGCTTGCCTGTTCCTCCGTGCGCCGCGACAACTCGAGATTACCCGAGGCAATTTCCTTCGCCGCCGTATTGATGGCATGGGCCGACTGCTGGATATCCCCGACCAGTTCACGCAACTTGATCACGGTTTCGTTGGCATCGTCGCGCAGGCGGCCAAATGAACCCTGATGCTCGCTGATCAGCGTCTGGGTCAGATCGCCATCGGCGACCCTCGAGAGCAGCATGCCGATCTCGCCGACGGCCAGACTGCTCGTTTCGACCAGGCTATTGATGCCGCCGCCAATTTCCTTATAGAAACCTTCGAGCTGGGAGGTATCCAGACGCGCCTCAAGGTCGCCGCCGGAAGCGCGCGAGACCAGTCCTGCCACCGAGCGCTGGGCATTCAGCTCCGCTGTCCGGTCCACCCATTCACCGACGGTGCCGAGACGCTGACCACGCTCACCGATAATCGGATTGGTAATCACCTTGTATACCCGGCCGCCAATGTCCAGCTCGGCCTGGCGCGTCCGCTGCAACTCGCGCAGGGACTGGAGGGCCGCCTTCGGGTCAGGGTAAAAAGCGCCGATATTGCTGCCGACAAAGCGCTCGACCGAGAAATCGGGTTGCTGCTGGCGCAGCCCTGGCTCGATCTGACGCAGGGTGGTCAGCAAACCCCGGTTGGCATAGATCACCGTTCCATCATCATCGGCAATCCGTAAATTGGCCGTGACACAGTCCAGGGCCATGCGAATGCGGAGATTTTCATTGGCGATACGCAGCCCTTCGGCCACATTGAAGCCCTGCTGAATCTGCATCGACTGCAGGCCCTGAAGCAACTGACCGACCTCATCGTTGGAGCGGACATCCAGCGGCGTGTCGTAACGCCCCTCGGCAAGATCGCCAAAGACCGGCAAGACTTTTTCCCGCAGCGGCCGAACAATCAGATGGCCAATCAGCCAGTACAGGAAGACAGCCAGCAACAGCGCCAAGAGCAAGCCCCCTGCCATGACAATGCGCATCACCTGGCTTGAAAGGGCGCGCAATTCGTCGAGATAGGCGCTACCGACCACCAGCCATTTTGCATCGGGCAAGGTATCGAAAACCGTCAGCATGTCGCGCCGCGAGGTCTCGCCAAGCTCTGCCTTGAGCGATGGATAGACCAGTTCGCCACTGCCGCGGGCGAGCATTTCCTGGATGAAGTATTGCCCACCGGCATCTTTGGACTCGAGTATGTTCGCGCCCTCCTGCGACGGATGCACGATCAGGTTCCCGAAGCTCTTGCCCGGATTGGCATCGACCACATAGTAGTAACCGCTCTGACCGATTTTCAGGGCGCGAATCTGTTGCTTGAGCGCCTCAAGCTCCGTCGAGATATCCAGGCCGATGAAGGTCGCCCCGATGATTGCGCCACCTTTCCCGACAATCGGCGTGTAGCTTGTGTAGAACGCCTTGCCGAAAAGACTGGCCCGCCCGACATAGGGCTTTCCGGCCAGCAACAAGGGCAGGCCCGGGTGATCCTTGGCGAGGAGGGTACCCACCGCCCGCTCGCCATTTTCCTTTTTCACAGAGGTGGAAACCCGGACAAAGTCATCCCCCCGACGCGCGAACAGGGTAGCCACCGCCCCCGTTTGCTCGGTAAAACGATCAACCCGCTCAAACCGCCCGTTCAGGATTTCAGCTTTGCCCAGACGCAGCACCGGCTGATCATCCACGCCATCGAGGCTGATCTCTTCCTGAAACGACATGTCGAAACCACGGTTCAGCTGGATGGCCTGTTTGCGCAATGCCGCCAGGTTGGTCTCGACAGCCGAGCGGATCAGCCCGACTTCGGTTTTCAGGGTATCGCGCCCCTGGGCATCAAGCAGTGCCGCGATATGTCCGCCGAGTAGCTGGGTGGCCCCACCCAGAATGACCCCGAAGCCCAGAAGCACGCCGATGGCGATTTTCTTCGACGACGATGCACTGACATACCAGCGATTCAGCGTCCCGAGCACACCGCCAGAAACGACATGTCCATGAAAAACCCGCTTCCCGCCCGCCGCTCCTTCACGAAGTGCCTGATACGCCGCATCGGCTGACAGAATCTGCTGAGGCGTAGCCTTTCGACGCACGGAAATATAGCCAAGCACCTTGCCGCCTTCGCGCAGCGGCGTGGCGTTGGCAAGCACCCAGTAATGATCGCCGTTCTTGCAACGATTCTTGACCACCCCGGTCCACGGCCGGCCATCCTTGAGATCGCGCCACATGTCGGCAAAGACCTCGGCCGGCATATCCGGATGGCGGACGATGTTATGCGGCTGGCCAAGCAACTCGGCTTCCGAAAAGCCGCTGATATCGACAAACTCCCTGTTGATATGGGTGATCTGCCCCTTCAGATCGGTTTTCGAGACAATCAGGGCATCATCGTCCAGCGTGACTTCAACGCCCGTTACCGGCAGGTTATTTCGCATCGTCTCAATCCATCAAAAAGGCGTTGTCAGAACTCTTCCCACTCATCCTCATTCGGCGCTGACAAGGCCAGCACCTGCGGGGAAGCGTGATTTTTGCCGGGAGCTCCGGTCAGCATTCGCGGCGAGGCACCGGCCGTGGAACTGCGCAAACCTTCCAGCAGCCCGACCACACGCTGCGAGCGCGCAGTAAATTCGTTGGCAATCCCGCGCTGGGCACCACCCGTATCGCCGCCCCTGGCCGTTCGAATGATGTCGGCGGCACAACGATGGAAGCCGGCATGCTCGACTTTCAGATCACCGTAGGCGGGATGCGCATATAAAGCCCGGCCGTCGCCATGAATCCAGCAACCCAGGGCACACACATCGTCGCGGCCGACAAGCGCAGGATCCAGCTGCTCGCCGCCACCCGCCACATAATCGATCAGGTGTTGCTTCCAGCCACGATGCGCCGCTATCGCCCCGTCAATATCAAGTCCCCTGAGCGTCGTTTCCCCGGCAACTGCCAGTGCTCCCGAGAATCTGAATACAGCCACCGACAGCGCCAGGTTCCTCGCCTGTTCTTCAAGACTTTCGGCTGCTGCAGCGGCCTGCTCAACCAACGCGGCATTCTGCTGCGTCACTTCGTCCATCTGGCTGACCGCTATGCTCACATGCTCGATCCCTGAACTCTGTTCGCGGCTCGCCTCCGAGATGCCCGCCATCAGGCTGGCCACCCGCCGGATACTCGACACCACCTCGTCCATCGTCCGACCCGCCTGATCAACCAGCTTGCTGCCCGCCTCAACCTTGTCTACCGAGTCGGCAATCAGCCCCTTGATCTCCTTGGCCGCCGCTGCACTGCGCTGGGCCAGATTGCGCACCTCCGAAGCCACCACCGCAAAACCACGCCCCTGCTCACCGGCACGCGCCGCTTCAACCGCCGCGTTCAAGGCCAGAATATTGGTCTGGAAGGCAATCCCGTCAATCACCCCGATAATGTCCGCAATCCGGTTGCTCGACTGGTGTATGGCGTTCATCGTCTGCACCACCTCGCCGACCACTGCCCCCCCCTTGATCGCCACCTGCTGCGCATTCCCCGCCAGTTCACTCGCCTGCCGCGAATTGTCCGCGTTGTGCTTCACCGTACTGGTCAGCTCCTCCATGCTCGAGGCCGTTTCCTCCAGGCTGCTCGCCTGTTCCTCCGTACGGTGCGAAAGGTCCTGATTGCCCGAGGCAATCTCCTTCGCCGCTGTATTGATGGAATCCGCTGCATCCTTGATCGACAGCAGCATTTCCTGCAGGTTGTCGACGGTCAGATTGGCATCATCCTTGAGTCGGCCGAGTATGCCCTGGTAAGGGGTCTCTATTTTTTTGGTCAAATCGCCCTTGGCCATCCTGGCCAGCATGGCACCGACGTCGTCGAGGGCATCGGTGTTCACTGCCAGGAGCCTGTTGATGCCTTCGGATATCTGGCGGTAGAAGCCCTCCATGGCTCCGCTCTCGAGCCGCTGGCTGAAATCCCCATTGGCGGCCGCATCGATAATGCTTGCGACCTCCCGCTCGATCGCCACTTCGGCGGTACGGTCCTGCCACTCAAGGACGGTACCGAGACGCTCGCCTACCCCGTTGATGACCGGAGAGGCAGTCAGGATGAAGTCGCGGCCGCCGATCTGCACGGTCGTTCGATGATTTGCCTCGAGCCCGGCCAGCGAGTTGCGTGGATCGCCCGGCGGCTTGAGACAGGTATCGAAATTGGCGCCCAGAATGGCGTCTGTCCTGAAATCCGGCCAAACCTGCCGGAGGTCATTTTCGGCCTGGCGCATCATGCCGATGAAGGCGGCATTGCAGTAAATGATGATGCCCTGAGGATCGGCCACCATGACATTGTTGGACGTTACGTCGAGAGCCACCTTGAGGCGCATGGTCTCATCGGCGGCCAGACGATCCGCTGCTATCCTGCGGCGCAACTGATTTTGCATGTCACCGAGGCAATGCACCATCTGTCCGATTTCGTCCTTGCTCTCGGCCGGCAAGCTGACATCGAGCTCCCCGGCAGCAATCCTGTCGAGCGCGCTCGACACACCGACCACGGAGCGATGGACGTTGCGCAGCATGACAAAGGCCACGATGGCGGCAACCATCACCAGCGCAAAGACCAGCAGCAAGACGAGCAGGCGTTCGTGCTCGATGCGGGCGACCCTTTGCGCCAGGGCCTGATCGAGGAACCCCGTGCCATTGTCGTAAAGCTTGAAGATCGCATCGATGCTCTGCGTCGTTTCGTCGAAATAGCGGGCTGGATCATAAGACAGGCTCTCGACGTCGAGCAGGTTTTGCTGGATCAGGCCAATGAAACCCGCCAAGCTGAGCTTCGCAGGCTCAACCGCATTTTTCAAAGGCGCGCGGCTGCTTTCATCGGCGGCAAAAATTTTCTCGCTATCGCCCAGTATCATTTTTTGTCGAATGAGGGTTTCGGCCAAGGCTTCGATGATCGAATCCCGCCGCTTGGCATCAAAAGCCCGTTCGGTGAGGATCAGCGTACCCAGGGCTCGCGCCTGTCCCATCCGCTCAGCCAGGCGGGGCAACTGGATGATGGTCATATCCATGGCGTAATAACTCACCACCTCGGGATCGAGGAGCAGTTCGGACTGCTCCGAAACGGTATCCATCACCTCCAGGAGGATGGCGATCAATTCCGTATGCTGCCGGGCGTTTTCCTGCGGCTTGAGACCCGTATAGGTCCCCTTGAGCGCCTGCCAGCCACGCTTGAACTCGACCCATTGCGCGGCTTTGCCAATCCTGGCCTCGCTCGCAGCCATGGCCGCATCGGCGCCGGCCATTGCCGCATCGACGCCGGACATGGCGAGATCGGCCCGCTCCTTGAAAGCCTGCTTTCCCGCCAGCAAGGAAGTGGATGCGCCGCGGTGACGCTGCACCTCCTGCAATACCCGGCGCAATTCCCGATGCACGACCACCCCGGTACGCTCTTTTTCAGCAATCGATATCTGGCTGTTGAACCCCTTGACCAGGGGCACAATGGGCACAGCCAGGGCAATCGCCGCGACCAGCCCGAGACCGATAAACTTGTTGGCCAACTTCTTGTTTTTCATCCGTCACACCGTTTCTTTAGGCAGGCTGCACTCACCAGCACCGGGCTTTGACGCTCAGGCGACGGCACCGTCTATCAATTCCATATCCGCACTGGTCATCAGCCGCTCGATATCGGAGACGATGAGCATCCGCGAATCAAGGGAAGCCAGGCCGAGAATGTAGCGGGTATCAAAACTACCCGAAAAATCCGGGGCCGGCCGAATTTGCGACGTATCCAGGGAAACCACATCAGACACGCTGTCGACCACGATACCGACGACCCTTCCAGCGACGTTGAGGATGATGACCACGGTAAACGGCGTGTACTCGACCCGGCCCAGATTGAACTTGATGCGCAGATCGATAATCGGAACGATGATGCCGCGCAGGTTGATGACGCCCTTGATGAAGGGCGGCGCATTGGCGATCATGGTCGGCGGCTCATAGCCACGAATCTCCTGCACCTTGAGGATATCGATGGCGTACTCCTCGCTGCCCAAGGTGAAGGTCAGGAATTCGCTGGCAATCAGTTCATCCTCACCGGCTATCGCGCCGGCCTGCATTCTGGGTTCCATTGCTTGCTCCTGGTTTCGGCTGTCAGCCGGCTTTCCGCATATTCGATCTGGCCATGCCGGCGATCACCGATACATCGAGAATCAGCGCGACGTGTCCATCCCCCATGATAGTGGCCCCGGAGATGCCGTTCACTCGCCGGTAATTGGCTTCCAGGCTCTTGATGACCACCTGATGCTGTCCGAGCAGGGCGTCGACGAAGAGGGCTGCCTTGGTCCCGTCGGCATCGAGGACGACCATGATGCCCTGCGTGAAGTCGGCACACCGCGACTGGATGTTGAACACTTCATGCAGCGCCACAACCGGCAGGTATTCGCTGCGCACCTGCATGACCCGCGCCTGATTGGACAGGGTCTTGATCGATCCGGCCTCCGGCTGCATCGACTCGACAATATAGGAGAGCGGGAGAATATAGGTCTGGTCGCCCACCGCCACGGACATGCCGTCAAGAATGGCCAGCGTCAGGGGCAGGCGCACGGTCATCCGGGTGCCGATGCCGAGCATCGATTCGATCTCGACCCGGCCACCCATCGCCTGGATGTTTCGACGGACCACGTCCATGCCGACGCCGCGTCCGGAGACATCGGTCACCTGCTCGGCGGTCGAGAAACCGGCTTCGAAAATCAGGTTGAAAACCTCGGTATCGGTCATCTGATCCGAAACCGGCAAGCCGCGCTCACGCGCCTTGGCCAGTATCTTGTCGCGCGGCAGGCCGGCACCATCGTCACCCACTTCGATGACGATATTGCCCCCCTGATGATAGGCCTTCAGGGTAATCGTGCCGACCGCCCTTTTCCCGGCAGCGACCCGCTTCTCAGGTAGCTCGATGCCGTGATCCAGGCTATTCCGGATGAGGTGAGTCAACGGATCGGCAATCCGCTCGATAAGCCCCTTGTCGAGTTCGGTCGTCTCGCCCATGGTTTTCAGCTCAACCTGCTTGCCAAGCTTGGTCGAGAGGTCGCGTACCACCCGCGGGAAGCGCGAGAAGACGAAGGAGATCGGCATCATCCGGATGGACATGACCGACTCCTGCAAGTCGCGGGTATTGCGCTCCAGTTGAACCAGCCCGTTAACCAGGCGCTCCGGGGCGTTTTCCTGCATCCGCTCTACCGTCTGCAGGAGCATCGCCTGGGTAATGACCAGTTCCCCAACCAGGTTGATCAACTGGTCCACTTTTTCAACGCTGACGCGAATTGACGAATCCGTTGCCGCTGCGGCAGGGCCCGCCGGCTTGGCTGCCCGGGCAGGTGCTTCGACGGTCTTCTTCTCGGCAGCGTGAACGCTGCCCGCCGACTGGGGCGCGATCGGTGACAGCTCACTGGGCGGATTCTGGGCGACGGGCAGTGGCGCAAAGAAGCCAAATCCCTCGTCCTCCTCAGCCACGGCCACGACTGGAGCGGCGGTCTGGACAGGCAGCGGGGCAAAGAAGCCATAGCCCTCTCCTTCTTCGCCCACAAGCTCATGGGCCGGCTTCTGATCGAAGAAACCATAAGCCTCGTCTGGGCCGACACTGGGCTTGGTCGCAGCTTCAGCCGCTGGCGCGCTCGCCAGTGGGGCAAAAAAGCCATAACCCGGGTCCTCTTCTGGCGCCCCGGGAGCCCCCCCGAAGAATCCAAAATCGCTATCTTCCTGATCGCCAGTAGACTCTTCAACAACGCGCCAGGCGCCATTTTCGGCAATGAAATCAATTTGATCGGCAAATGCTTCTTGTGCCACATCGGTACTCAGGCGCAGTTGCCAGTAGCCGACGTTGTTCATATCGGTTTCGGGCTGGCTCAGTATCTCCAGCGTCCCCAGCGAGCGCAGTTCGATGAGCAGATTGGCGATGCCCTCGCCTTTCGCCGACACAGCGGTGGGCACAAACTGGATATCGAATGAGCGCCTGGCTGGTTTTGCTTGCTCCGCGACTGCCACGACGGGGGAAGGTGGCGCAGTCGTTGCCGCTGGCGTCGGAACTTCGCCGGTCGACAGCTGCCGCAGGCGGGTACAGATCAGGGCTACGGAGGCGGGATCGACTTCGCCCCGCCCTTGATGCGCTTCGAGCATGTTGCGCAGGACGTCGCCGGACTCCAGGAAGGCATCGACCATCTCGGGTCGCAAGGCCAGCTCTTGCTTGCGAATGCGGTCGAGAAGGTTTTCCAGGATGTGCGTCGTTTCGGCAAGGTCGGTGAAGCCAAACGTGCCGGCACTACCCTTGATCGAGTGGGCGGCCCTGAAAATGGCATTGAGCTGCTCCGAATCCGGGGTTTCAATATCCAGATTCAGCAACAAGCCCTCCATTGCCGCCAGATGCTCCGCCGATTCCTCGAAGAACACCTGGTAGAACTGAGTCATGTCGATAGCCATGCCACCCCCTGATCTCGGCTCCGCAAACCCGGGAAACCGATAATTGAATGCAAAAGACCCGCGCTCTTACAGGTCTGCCGGCTTCACTCAGCCGATCACCTTGCGTACGACTTCAATCAGTTTCTGGGGGTCAAAAGGCTTGACCAGCCATCCCGTTGCACCGGCCGCCCGGCCTTGCGATTTCATCGCATCGGACGATTCGGTCGTCAGCATCAGGATGGGGCTCGATGCATATTGCGGCAGGGCCCGAAGGTTTTTGATCAGGGTCAGCCCGTCCATCCGCGGCATGTTCTGGTCGGTCAAAACGAGATGAATGTTCCGCGTCTTGGCTTTATCCAGGCCATCCTGTCCGTCTACCGCCTCGACCACTTCATAACCAGCACTCTTCAGGGTAAAGGAGACCATCTGGCGAATGGAGGCCGAATCGTCAACTGCTAGAATGGTTTTTGCCATTTTTTCCTCGTAAAAATCAGAACAATCCAAGCTCGAGGCTGGTGAAGCCATTGCGCCGGGCCGTTACACAGCTCGGCCAGGGTGCTGATTCGATCAGCCGGAGGTACCCTTTCCACCGATCGGCAACTTCAAGCCTTCCGGAAGCAGTTCCTCGCCACCGGCCTCGGAGTCCGGCCCCTCTTCCTGCAGTATGGCATTCTCGGTCTTGCGATTCAGGATAACGATGCTGATACGGCGGTTGACCGAGTTGAGCGGATCATTCTTGTCGAAAAGCACGGTCGCCCCGAGCCCGACAACACGCATGATCTTGGCGTCATCCATGCCGCCGATGACCAGTTCACGCCGGGAAGCATTCGCCCGATTGGCCGACAACTCCCAGTTCGTGTACCCCTTGTCACCGCCGGAGAACTGCGATGCATCGGTGTGCCCGGCCAGGCTGATACGGTTGCCGACTCCATTGAGCGCCTTGCCGATCTGGCGCAGGATTTCCCGCGTATAAGGCTTGAGGTCGGAACTGGCGGAGTCGAACATCGGGCGATTCTGCTCGTCGATGATCTGGATCCGCAGACCCTCGGACGTAATGTCCAGCAACATCTGCTTCTTGAACTGCGCAAGCTGGGGAGTTTGCTCGATCATCTTCTCGATATCGGCCTTCAGGCTTTCCAGTTTCTCCTGCTCCTTGCGCCGGAACTCGGCCTGCGCTTCCTTGGAAAAAGAGGTGGACTTCTTGGCCTCGACATCGCCCCGCTTGACCTGCCCGGACTGGCGCGTCAGATCCTGACCGCCACCTTTGAGGACGCTGGTCGCATCACCCGCCCCACTGCCCCCCTGCATGGAAACCTTCACGGGATTCTGGAAATGATCGGCAATGCCCGCCAGGTCACCCTGGGCCGTCGAACCGAGCAGCCACATCAACAGGAAGAAAGCCATCATCGCCGTCACGAAGTCGGCATAGGCAATCTTCCAGGCGCCGCCGTGGGCGCCACCGGCCACGACCTTCTTGCGCTTGATGATTATGGGACGTGTCGAGTCGTCGCTCATCTTCTCGATCCAGTGTCAGGCGGCATCTTATTTACCCTTGCGCGCCTTCATTTCTTCTTCCAGCTCGGTAAAGGTTGGACGCTCGTGGGAACCGAGCGTCTTGCGACCAAACTCGATTGCCACTTGCGGCGCATAGCCCGACATCGACGCCAGGAGGACCATCTTGATGGTCTTGTAGATCGTTGCCCCTTCGTGCGCCTTTTGTTCCAGCAATTTGGCCACCGGCTCAACGAAACCATAGGAAATAAGAATACCGAGGAAAGTACCGACCAGAGCGCCACCGATCATCTTGCCCAGCACGGCAGGCGGACTGCCCACCGAGCCCATCACGTTGACCACGCCCATCACCGCCACGACGATACCGAAAGCCGGCACGGCGCCACCTACGGACGCAACGACATGGCCCGGTTCGGCGGCTTCGTGATGATGGGTTTCGAGTTCGACGTCCATGAGGCTTTCGATCTCGACCGTATTCAAATTACCGCCCACCATCATGCGCAGGTAGTCACAGGTAAATTCCATGACGTGATGATCGTGAACCAGATTCGGATATTTGCTGAAAATCGGGCTGGCATCGGGATTTTCGATGTCGCCCTCGATGGACATCAGGCCTTCCTTGCGCACTTTGCCGAGAATCTCGAAAAGCATGGCCAGGGCATCGATATAGAACGCCTTGTTGTATTTCGAGCCCTTGAATATCCCGGGAAGCGCGCCAACCGTGGCCTTGATGATCTTGATATCGTTCGCGGCGACGAAATAGCCAAGCGTCAGACCGACAATGGCGATGTACTCGGTGGGCACCCATAGCGCGAGGAGACTGCCGTGGATGGCATACGTTCCGAGCGCCGAAGCCAGAATGATGACGTAACCAACAATCAGAAACATGCAAAGCCCCCTGTCGCACCAGCGGAAACCGGCGTAGATCCGCCCGCTAATTGGTTTTCGCTATTGTAGCCACTTGAATTGCCAGCGTGCAAAGAAAGAGAGGGCGCCGGCCCCTGATAAATGGGAAATGCGCGGTGCTACACTGCGCTCCATGACTCCACGAAACGATCTTCCGTGATCCAATACTGCAACCATTGCGCGGCAACCGTCGTCTTCACCATTCCGCCCGGCGACTCACTCGCCCGACATGTCTGCCCGGCCTGTGGACACATCCAGTATGAAAACCCCCGCCTGGTCGTGGGCTGCGTGGCTGAATGGGAAGGTCGAATCCTGCTCTGCCGGCGTGCCATCGAACCGCGCCTGGGTTACTGGACGCTACCGGCTGGCTTCATGGAGAACGGCGAAACCACCGCGCAGGCCGCAGCGCGCGAGACACTCGAAGAGGCCGGCGCCAGGATCGCGATGGATGCGCCATTTGCCATGATCAGCATCGCCCATATCAACCAGGTCCATCTGTTTTATCGCGGCCGCATGAGTAGCCCGGATTTCGCGGCCGGCGAGGAAAGCCTCGAGGTCAGCCTGTGTCGCCCGGAGGATATCCCCTGGACGGACCTGGCCTTTCGCAGCGTCAGCCTATGTCTCGAATACTATCTCGCGGACCGGGCAAGCGGCCGTTACGGCTTTCACGAGGCCGCACTGCTGCCCGCCTGAGCGCGTCAATCGTTCTGGGTGCTATACACCACCGCCAAGGACAGGCTCATCACCTGGCCGCGCAGCCCCTCTGGCAGTACCGCCTGACTGACTGCCTGTTCGACCATTTCAAGCGCCTGGCGATCGAGCAGCGCATGGCCGGATGATTTTTCCAGCGCAATGCGTGGAGGACCAGGACTTGCCGTCTGCATGACCGTGACGACGACCGTGCCCTCCCACCCATTGCTCTGCGCGAGCGGCGGGTAAGCCTTCAGGGGACGGGCACTCCGCGCCAGACTGAGGCGATATTGACGGACCAGTTCGGCTGATGGCGGCGCCTGGCTTGTCGGCAAGTCGCCCGAAGTGGGTGGCGGGCGTGCTATCGATGCAGAAACATCCATCGCCGAACGCGACTGAGCACCCTTGGCTGCGAGGGATGCGGAGGGTTGCCTTCGTACAGCTTTTGCCGCAGAAGCCCGAGCCCTGACCTGCTCGGCATCGACCGATACATGGCTCCCGGACAAGGGGGGCAGCACCAGATACAGGGGCCGCCCCGGTGGCTCCGTGGTGGGCAGCCAAGACCCTTGACCGAGGGGATTCTGCACCAGCAGGATCAGCAGATGCAGAAAAACCGAAACGAAGGCCGCACGCGTAAGCATTCGTCATTTTTACTCCGCTTCGGGAAAAAAACAAACCCCCGACGGTTTTACCCGGTCGGGGGTTCATGAGCAGCCAAGGCTCAATGGGCGACGCAAACAGTCGCCATTATTTGCCGAGTTTGCGCGTCTCTTCATCCATCTTGTTGGAGTACATCTTGCCCATGACGGCACCGATGACGAGTACGCCAACGATGACGGCAAAGCTCATCAGACCAAAATCGCTATTAAACAAAAGTTCCCAAGCCATAAGTCACCTCCCAGTAACAGATAAATAAACTACTTCCCCGCCGCCCGCGCTGTCAGGCGAAGCGGCTCCTCCGAATCAGCCTGCCAGTCACCTTGAAGCCGCCATTGAGCAGCCGGATCCTCAATCGAAACAAGCCAACGCCCTGAAACTCCTGCAGCCAGTTTACCGCTGTAGAAGCCCTGTCCTTCCAATTTCATCTTGACCATCTGATCCTGGCCGGCACGCGTCGGATGGGCCAGTTTGAGAATGATCTCTGCAGGCAAATCAACGGCACCTTCAGCGCTCAAGAGCAGGCGCATGTTTTCACCGGAACGCATGACGTCGCCATGCAAGCCAAGAGTGCCTGCCTGGTGGTCACGCTGCAGGCTCTGGTTAACGGTCAGACCCTGTTTGTAATAATCATCGGTCACCAGACCGTCGTTGCTGATAACCGCCAGCCACACCGTGATGGCGCCGGCAATGATGACGATCCCCGGACCGGCCATCAGGAACCAGGGCCAGCGCTCCTTGTACCAGGGTCGATTGGTGTTGTTCAAGGTCATTGAGCTACTCATGTCAGGGCATCAGGAAGGAGGCTTTTTCGTGAACCGCGATTGCCTCGTGGTTCTGGGCCTTGATATCGAAATAGATGACGTTCGCTCCCTTCTTGCCGGACTCCGGCGGGACACGAACGACGACGGTTACTTCATGATTCTCGGCACTGGCCACGTCGACGATGCGATCACCGACGATTTCCACACCCTCCATGCCCTCGACCGACAGCGCATACCGTTTCGGCTCTTCGGTCGTATTCATGATCTTGAGGTTGTACACGTTTTCGATGCGCCCGTCGTCGGCTTCCCGGGCCAGTAGAGAGCGGTCGCGAATGACGTCCACCTTGAGCGGCACGCGCACGGCCAGCGACCAGATGGCGGCAACGGTGATGGCGGTAAGAATCGCCGTGTACAGGATGATACGCGGGCGAATCAGGTGGGCCAGCACTTCCTTGGGCGAAAAGTGTTTCTCCAGAGCATTCTCGGTGGTGTAGCGGATCAGGCCGCGGGGCAAACCCAACTTGTCCATGACCGGATCACAAGCGTCGATGCAGGCTCCGCAGCCGATACATTCGTATTGCTGGCCGTTGCGGATATCGATACCAGTCGGACAAACCACGACACAAAGTCCGCAATCGACACAATCGCCGAGTCCGGCCGCCTTGGCATCCACGCTCTTCTTGCGCGCACTGCGCGGCTCACCCCGTTCAGGATCGTAGGTGATGATCAGGGTATCTGGGTCAAACATGACCCCCTGGAAACGTGCATAGGGGCACATGTACTTGCAGACCTGCTCACGCAGGAAGCCGGCCTGCATATAGCAGAAGCCGCCGTAGAAGAAAGTCCAGAATAACTCCCAGCCGGAAAAATCGAAAGGAAGTGCGGCCAGCAGTTCGCTCACAGGCGTGAAGTAAGCGACCAGCGTGAAGCCCGTCCACAGCGAGATCAGCAACCAGATGGCATGCTTCAATGCCTTCAGACGGAATTTCCTTGCCGTCATCGGCCCGTTGTCGAGTTTCATGCGTGCCGAACGATCACCTTCGATCCGGTTTTCGACCCACATGAATATTTCGGTATAGACCGTCTGGGGGCAGGCATAGCCACAGAACAGGCGGCCCGCAACCGCGGTGAACAGGAACAGGGCGTAGGCTGAAATAATCAGCAGCAGGGCCAGGTAGAAGACGTCCTGCGGCCACAGAACGAGGCCGAATAAATAGAATTTTCGCTCAACCAGATGGAGCAAGACAGCCTGACGCCCATTCCACTCCAGCCACGGCGCACAATAGAACAGTATCTGTGTGACCCAGACCAATATCCAGCGCCAGTTATTCCACCAGCCCTTGACGTCGCGGATGTAGATCTTTTTGTGCTTTTCGTAAAAGGACACCTCGGCCGGCGCTGCGGCGGAGTTGGCGGGGGGGCGATTATCGGGGAAATCCGTCATGGTCTTATCCGTATCAAAATTGCGCTGCACGTCCAATGTCCGGCGTTTTGATCAACGCAATTTGGATACAAATCGAGATTTGATTCACAAAAGAAAAACGGGGCGGCCAGGCCGCCCCGTTTCAGCCAGTTATTTGGCGCCTTGGCCCAGGCTAATCACGTATGCAGCCAGCAGATGTACCTTTGCGTCGCCCAGGAAGTCCTTCCAGGCGGGCATCTGGTTCTGACGGCCCTTGGTGATCGTTTCGGTGATGGTTGCTTCGGACGAACCGTACAACCAGACCTTGTCGGTCAGGTTGGGAGCACCGACAGCAGCCATACCCGTGGCTTCCATGCCGTGACAACCGACACAACCAGCCGAGGTAAAGGCTTCCTTGCCCTTGGCTGCACGAACGGAGTCGTTCGGCAAACCAGACAGCGAGCGGACGAAGTTGGCCAGATCCTTGATCGAATCGGCACCCAACTGCTCGTGCGGCGGCATGACGCCCATCCGACCGTTGGCAATGGTTTCCTTGATCTGATCCGGTTCGCCGCCAAACTGCCAGTCGGTATCGGTCAGGTTCGGGAAGCCCTTGGCGCCACGCGCATCAGCACCGTGACACTGCATGCAGTAGGTCAGGTACAGGCGCTTGCCCATTTCCATGGCCTGCTTGTCGCCAGCAACAGCCTTGAGATCCATGGCCATGTACTTGTCGAACAGCGGCTTGACGGTGGCATCCATCTTTTCAACTTCAGCCTTGTGCTGACCACCGGACGTCCAGCCCAGCATGCCCTTGTTGTTACCCAGACCCGGATACAGGGCCAGATAAACAAAACCAAAGATGATGGTGATGATGAACATCCAGCTCCACCAACGGGGCATCGGATTGTTGTATTCCTCAAGGGTTTCATCCCAGACATGACCCATGGTCTTGCCCGGCGTGAAGGTTGCCTTGCTCTGCATGAAGAGAAGGACTGCGCAGGCAAGAATACTGCCCACCACAATCACAATCACGTACATGTTCCAGAATTCGCTAACGAAATCGCTCATTTGCTTTCCTTTTTTCAGCGAGGGCGCGAAGTATCGGACATCGCGCCCAGATCATCGTGCTCTGCGAACGGCAAGTTGGCAGCTTCTTCGAACCCCTTCTTGCTGCTCTTGCTGTAAGCCCACCCCACGATTGCCAGGAAGCAGAGCAACCCGACAACCGTAACGATGGAACGCAGATCGTTGATGTCCATGGCTATTACTTGACGTTCTTCAAAGCCGTACCCATGCCTTGCAGGTACGCAATCAGAACATCCAGTTCGGTTTTGTCGCCGATGGCAGCCTTGGCGCCCTTGATTTCCTCATCCGTATAGGTGGGGATACCACGGGCGTTCGCATAACCGCGCATGACCTGCATCTTCTTCTCGATGTCGGCACCAACGGAATCCTTGGCCTTGGTATTTGCCAGGAAGGCAAATGCGGGCATGTTGGACTCGGGAACCACGTCGCGAGGATTCATCAGGTGGGCGCGCTGCCATTCGTCGGAGTAACGGCCACCGACGCGATGAAGATCCGGACCGGTACGCTTGGAGCCCCACTGGAACGGATGGTCATAGACGAACTCGCCTGCCACGGAGTAATGGCCGTAACGCTCGGTTTCAGCGCGGAAGGGACGAATCATCTGCGAGTGGCACAGGAAGCAGCCTTCGCGGATATAGATGTCACGACCGGCCAGACGAACTGCCTCGTAAGGCTTGAGGCCTTCAACCGGACCCGTGGTCGACTTCTGGAAGAACAACGGAACGATTTCGAGCAGACCGCCCCAAATCACGGTTAGCAGCGTCAGGACGATGAGCAGGCCTACGCTTTTTTCAATTTGCTCGTGCTTGATCATTATTATCTCCCCCTAATCAGGCGTGATGAGCGACAGGAACGTTCACCGTGGTATCAGCAGTCTTGCCGCCAGCCATGGTCTTGAACATGTTGTATGCCATGAGGAGCATGCCTGACAGGAACAGAACACCACCCAGCCAACGGATCGCCCAGAACGGGTAGGAACCCTTGACCGACTCGACGAAGCTGTAAGCCAGCGTACCGTCGGCGTTAACCGCACGCCACATCAGGCCCTGCATCACACCGGCAATCCACATCGAAGCAATGTAGAGAACGGTGCCGATGGTGGCGATCCAGAAGTGGGTCGTGACCAGCTTGGTGCTATACATTTCAGTCTTGCCGAAGAGGCGCGGGATCAGGTAGTACATGGCACCGATGGAAACCATGGCAACCCAGCCGAGGGCACCGGAGTGCACGTGACCGACAGTCCAGTCCGTGTAATGCGACAGGGCATTGACGGTCTTGATCGACATCATCGGGCCTTCGAACGTAGACATACCGTAGAAGGACAGCGAGGTGATCAGGAACTTCAGGATGGGATCGTCGCGCAGCTTATGCCAGGCACCCGACAGGGTCATGATGCCGTTGATCATGCCACCCCAGGACGGAGCCAGCAGAATCAGCGAGAAGACCATACCGACCGATTGCGTCCAGTCCGGCAGGGCGGTGTAGTGCAGATGGTGCGGGCCCGCCCACATGTACGTGAAGATCAGCGCCCAGAAGTGGACCACGGACAGACGGTAGGAATAAACCGGACGACCAGC
>ERZ1034361.355-NODE-355-length-31409-cov-4.964190_pt1 | contig 31409 bp, 27 predicted proteins | sample MGYA00520617_ERZ1034361 | MGnify/ENA primary metagenome ERZ1034361 (study PRJEB33736, sample SAMEA104284507) | Azolla filiculoides | biome: Urban; feature: Water surface; material: Ditch water | place: Netherlands | collected 2015-10-28 | depth 0-0.1 m ...
GAGCGTTTGGCATTGTTAGAAGGTGTTACCGATGAAGGATTATTCTTACTCAAATCGGCTGCAACATACCACGATGCAGGATTTATTGAAAAATATGATAAAAACGAATCTATAGGCGAACGTTTTGCAGCAGAAATATTACGCGGTGACGGCTCGAATAGGTATATGGCCTTGTAATCCGGAATCCTCGAACAAAACTCCTCCGAAGTATCGCCATCAAATCCTCCGGCATCGACAAAAACCTCACCCTTCAATTGCATGAAACTTTCGAAATACTGTTCGCGCAGGCGCACTGTGTATTCGTTCATGAAAGAAGGTTCGGCAGTTAAACGATAACGCACTACATCGAGCAACGTCTGTCTCGACTCCTGATCAGCCATCAATTCCCACAACTTGGCCCAATCAGCTTCATGTGCAGCTAAGTCATCTCGTTGTTGTCTAACGAACCATGGCCAACGTAGCATTTCGCCTGCTGCAGGTACTAGATCACAGAAATTCAGAACTCTGGAAATTCCCGCATTTGCCAGAATGGTCATGACAGAAACAGGGCTGATTGAAGTCGAGCAATTTAATACGATTGCATCTGTCGGGACAGCTTTCAATCGAACAACCGGAACCCCCTCCCAAAATAAAATATCATTGGCATAATCATCAATAACACCGTCAGCTTTTATTAGTTTTAGTGCCTCACGAGCGTCATCATTCCGCCCGATCACATAGCGCGGAGCCGTGCATATTGATGATAAAAAATCGCCAGCAAGAGCCTGTTTGCCAGGAGCCGCGTTTAATGCGGCATAAACTTTATCTAGAAATTCCATATCAGTAATTTATCAATTAATTCCAAAATCAATCAGACCTCAACAGAATAGAGATCACGACTTAATGTGCACTCAAACAAATCGTCCAAATCACCAGCCGATGAAGCACGAACAAAGATCAGCGCAATGCGCCCGAAGGGTGACTCGCGCAATGCATCTCCGACCAGCCCCATTGGGTACATCCGCTCCAACAATACCGGGCGATTAAAATGAATGCACCCCAAAGTACCAGCTTCAGAAAGTGACATAGTATGCCGCATGACCCAATTTGATTTCTGCTCATTTTGCAAGGCGGGGTAAGACAAACCGACAAAGGGGCGCGCATAAAGCTCGGCATACGGAGCACCGGTGGCCATCTCAATTAACTGACTATATAGATCCCCGGGACAGCGCCGAGTAACCTCGATCAACCAGAACTCATCCCCTTGCAGAATAAATTGCGTATGAACGACCCCTCTTCCCATTCCGATGGAATGTGCCATTTTTTCGGTACAACTGCGCAACCTTTCCAGTATTGGAGCAGGGAAGTCAAATACCACACGGCTTGTATCGACCACGAAGGGATTTGCAGTCCCATGCTCCTCTACAATGAAGTCGAGAAAGATTTGCCCTACATCGATGAAGCAAGAATGACTGTACAGTTGGCCATCAACAAAATCTTCAATAATGCAAGTCTCAGAACGCGACATGCTACGTGCAAAATTTTGCGCTTGTATCAATGAATTCGCATCCGGGCTATGCAAAATGGTCACGCCACGTCCACTAAATGCATCCACCGGCTTGACGATCAATGATTGATTTTGTGGACATGCGTCAGACGTATAGACACGGGGAACCGGCAACCCGTTTTCACGCGCAAAATCCCGGAACAATTGCTTGTTATTTATTGTTTCAGTGCACGCCAACGTATCCAGCCCTGGAAACCGCCCATCCATATTCAACTGCGCGCATGCAAAATAGGAACGATCATTACAACCGGGGACAATGAAATCATAGCTATCCCTTGAGACAATTTCAGCCAGATTTTCTGGATCTGAATAGTCTACCTGAATGTATTGATCTACGGTTTTGGCCAAAAAATCCTGAGGGTTTCCGCCAATAACCGTCACATCGTGGCCAATAGAAATCAAAAATTTGTAGATTGGCAATGACGAAATATTCGTATCAACCAGCAATACCTTACCCATGACAGATCCCACGTATTAGAGTACATATTTCGTCCACTATCCCATGTTCGAGGTCTGGATATATAGGTAGACAAATAACCTGATCGGCAATGGTATTGGAAACGGGAAGGTTATCTATTCGAGCAGACGTCATGCTCTGATACATCGGCATATTGCTGATCAAAGGATAAAAATAACGTCGGCCAAAATAGCCATTATCCTTCAGCCGCTGATAAAGTGCATCACGATCCAATGGGAAGTCATCTGTAACAAAAATCGGAAAGTAGGATGCATTACCTTCTGTGTCGAGTTGCATTGGAATGCATCTAATCCCAACCACGTCTTGCAAGGCTAGTCGATAGCGCGCCTCGATGATTTTGCGCTGAACCAGTGCATTTGTGACATGCTTCAGTTGTAATAACCCAAAAGCTGCATTGAACTCGCTCATCTTGCCATTGATGCCTGGTGCGGTTACCGTCACCTCATCGGCAAACCCAAAATTCTTCAGATAATCAATACGCTGCTTGGTAAGCGCATCAGGGCAGATGATAGCCCCCCCCTCGAAGGTATTAAAAACCTTGGTTGCATGAAAACTCAGCACCGAAAGATCCCCGTACATCAGCAAGCTATTGCCTTTATAACGAACACCAAAAGCATGCGCTGCGTCATAGATCACTTTGAGTCCATAGGTACTGGCAATTTTCTGAATTTGATCCACTGCACACGGATTTCCATAACAATGGACAGGAAGAATGGCCGAGGTCTCAGGCGTGATAGCAGCCTCGATCTTTGCGGGATCGAGGTTGCATGAGATAGGATCTATATCGACAAAAACCGGTTTGAGGTCATTCCACAACAGAGAGTGCGCAGTCGCGACAAACGAATATGGTGTTGTAATCACTTCCCCGCTTACTCGCAGCGCCTGCAAAGCAGTAACCAAGGCTATCGTACCGTTCGTAAAGAGACTTAAATGCTCTACGCCAAGATACTCGCACAACGCAGTTTCTAGTTGCTGATGAAAGGGGCCATTATTCGTCAATATCTTGTTACGCCAGATCTGTTCAAGATAAGGAACAAACTCTTCCAGCGGCGGCAAGCTAGGTTGAGTAACGTAAATATTTTTACGAGACAACTATCATTCCTTTATCATGGGTCTACAACACAAATTTCGAGAATACTTGAACGAAGACTACTACGAGTTAGCCAACTCCATGATTTTTGGTGCTGAAGCGTCCTTCTCGGAAAGTCGTGGCGGACCATCCAAATGCCAATCGATAGCCAAATCACTGTCATTCCAGCGAATGCTCCGTTCCAATTCTGGGGCGTAGTAATCCGTGGTCTTGTAAAGAAACTCGGCAGTTTCGCTCAGCGTGAGAAAGCCATGGGCAAATCCGGGCGGTATCCAAAGCTGTTTATGGTTGGCCGCACTGAGGCGTTCACCCACCCACTGCCCGTAGCTTGCCGAGCCTTTGCGGATGTCGACCGCCACATCGAAGACTTCACCCTGAATGACGCGAACCAGCTTGCCCTGTGCCTTGGGCGGCAGTTGGTAATGCAGGCCGCGCAGGACGTTCTTGGCGCTCTTCGAGTGGTTATCCTGAACGAAAGCAATCTCCTGCCCGACCGCTTCGTTGAAGGTTTTCTGGTTGAAGCTTTCGAAGAAGAAGCCGCGGTCGTCACCAAACACCTTGGGTTCGATGATCAGGACGTCGGGAATCCGGGTCGGCGTCACTTTCATCAGTAAACTTTCTCGTTCAGCAGGCTGAGCAGGTACTGGCCGTAGCCGGTCTTGGCATAGCTTTGGGCCAGTTTTTCTAGCTTTGAGTCATCGACCCATTTCTGGCGCCAGGCGATTTCTTCCGGACACGCGACTTTCAGGCCCTGGCGCTTTTCGATGGTGGCGATGAACTGGCCGGCTTCGAGCAGGCTGTCGTGGGTGCCGGTGTCGAGCCAGGCGTAGCCACGGCCCATGATTTCGACATTGAGGCTGCCTTGTTCGAGGTAAAGGCGGTTGAGGTCGGTGATTTCAAGTTCGCCACGCGGTGATGGCTTGAGGTCGCGAGCGAGATCGACGACCTGGTTGTCGTAGAAGTACAACCCGGTTACCGCGTAATTTGATTTCGGCTGCTTGGGTTTTTCTTCGAGGCTGAGCACCTTGCCATCGGCCGCGAACTCGGCGACGCCGTAACGCTCGGGATCTTGCACGTGGTAGGCAAAAACGGTGGCGCCGGCATCTCGTTGGTCAGCGCTGCCAAGAATCTGGTGGAACTCGTTGCCGTAGAAGATGTTGTCGCCAAGAACGAGGGCCGAGGGGTTATTGCCAACGAAATCAGCACCGAGGATGAAGGCCTGGGCCAGGCCATCCGGGCTGGGCTGGACGGTGTATTGAAGATTGATGCCCCACTGGCTGCCATCGCCCAGCAACTGCGAAAAACGCGGGGTGTCCTGCGGGGTGGAGATGATCAGGATGTCCCGGATACCGGCCAGCATGAGCGTGGTCAGCGGGTAGTAGATCATTGGCTTGTCGTAGATCGGCAGCAGTTGCTTGGAGACCGAGAGGGTCGCCGGGTAGAGCCGGGTGCCGGAACCGCCTGCGAGGATGATGCCTTTGCGCTGACTCATTTTGTATCTCCGTATTGCTTGCCGACCCAGTTCTGGTAGGCGCCGCTGGTGATGTTTTGTACCCAGCCCTGGTGGTCGAGATACCACTGCACGGTCTTGCGGATACCCGTCTCGAAGGTTTCGGCTGGCTTCCAGCCCAGTTCGCGTTCGATCTTGCTGGCGTCGATGGCGTAGCGGCGGTCGTGGCCGGGGCGGTCGGTGACGTAGGTGATCTGGTCCTTGTACGGCTTGCCGTCGGGGCGCGGGCTGAGTTGGTCGAGGATGCTGCACAGGGTGTGCACCACATCGAGATTGGGCTTTTCGTTCCAGCCGCCGACGTTGTAGGTCTCGCCCAGCTTGCCGGCTTCAAGCACACGGCGGATGGCGCTGCAGTGGTCCTTGACGTAGAGCCAGTCGCGTATCTGCTGGCCGTCGCCGTAGATGGGCAGCGGCTTGCCGGCGAGCGCGTTGTGGATGACGAGCGGGATGAGCTTTTCCGGGAAGTGGAAGGGGCCGTAGTTGTTGGAGCAGTTGGTGGTCAGCACCGGCAGGCCGTAGGTGTGGTGGTAGGCGCGCACGAGGTGGTCGCTGGCGGCCTTGCTGGCGGAATACGGGCTGTTGGGTTCGTAGCGGTTGGTTTCGCTGAAAGCGGGGTCGTCCTTGGCCAACGAACCGTAGACTTCGTCGGTCGAGACATGCAGGAAGCGGAAACCGGCTTTGTCGGCAGCTTCCAGTTTTCCCCAGTAAGCGCGGACGGCTTCAAGCAGGCGAAAGGTGCCGACGATGTTGGTCTGGATGAAGTCTTCCGGGCCATGAATGCTGCGGTCGACGTGGGATTCGGCGGCAAAGTTGATGACGGCGCGGGGCTGGTGCTCGGCGAGCAACTGGGCGACGAGATCGAAGTCGCCAATGTCGCCCTTGATGAAGTGGTGCCGGGTATCGCCATCGAGCGAGGCGAGGTTTTCGAGGTTGCCGGCGTAGGTCAGCGCGTCGAGGTTGATGACTTGCTCATCGGCGTGTGCCAGCCAGTCAAGCACAAAATTACTACCTATGAACCCAGCTCCACCAGTCACTAAAATCATCGTCGTCACCGTTGATACAAAGGGGGAATTTTACCAGCCAGTGCTCGTTAAGGCATTACGACAAACGTAAAGAAATGAATTAACTCCGGGTGCACTACTCCTCCCGCACCCGCAGAAAACTGGCAAATCGCGGCAGGCCATTGACCGTCAAATCACGGTAGCGATAGGTGACGGTCACGCCCACCGTCGGCGGATCTCGTCGCTGTGCATCCGAAAATCCGGTGCCCAGGAGAAACTCCCTTCCATCCGCCATACGCACTTTCAAGGCCCCCAGCATGCCGGCAAAACGCCCTTTTCCGGGCCGATGACCGATCACCACGGCTTCGGCGTCCTGCCAGGGTTTCATCTTGAGCAACACGTCACTGCGGCCAGTTTCATAGGGTGCATCGGCAAGATGCAGCATGAGCCCCTCGCCCCCGCCCCTGACGACTTCATCGAAGCGCTTTTTCAGGGTGCTGCGGTCCACCCCATGAAACTGCTCTACTTCCCGCAACCACGGCACCTTGGCCTGGCGGACCAGGCGCCGTATCTGCTCGGCCCGCTCACTGAACGAGCCCGGCGCGCCGGGTAATTCGAAAATCATGTAGCGCACGTCGCGCCAGGCGGCATCGTCGGGAATCTCGCGCCGGACAGTGCCGGAAACGCGCTCGAACTGGCCGCGGGCAATCCATAGTTCGCCATCGAGCGGCTGCTTGGGCAGGCCGGCGACAAACCAGTCGGGCGCATTGATAGTCTTGCCGCTGCGAAAGCGCAGCGATTCACCATCCCAGAGCGCCCTCACCCCGTCCAGCTTTTCGCTGACGAGGTAACGCGAAACGTCGACCTGATCGCGGTAGATATTGGCCAGCAGAATGGCCGGTGGCTCGGCAGAAGAAAAGGTCGGCAACACCAGCGCGACGCCGAGCAGCAGCGCACGCAGCAGGTGAGACATCAGCCCTCTCCGGCCCAGTCGCGGCGGGCGCGGCGGGCGATGCCGAAGATTTCCTCGAGGCGTTCGCCATCGTTACGGGCCAGTGCGGTCCGCAATTCGTCGAGTTGCGCCCGATAGCCGTCCAGTTCGCCGAGCAGGGCCTCGCGGTTGGCGAGGCAGATGTCGCGCCACATTTCCGGGTGGCTGGCGGCGATGCGTGTGAAGTCGCGGAAGCCGGAGGCGGCAAAGGTGAAGAACAGGTCGGCGTCTTCGCGCACGGCGAGATCGTGCACCAGAGCGAAAGAGAGCAGATGCGGCAGGTGGCTGACGGCGGCAAAAACACGGTCATGCATTTCCGGCGTCAGTTCGTAGATGTCGGCGCCGCACAATGACCAGGCGCGCTTGATGTGGTCGAGCGCCTCGTCGCTGTTTTCGGCGAGGGGCGTGACAACGACTTTTTTGCCCTGGTAAAGATCCCAGCGCGCCGCCGCCGGGCCGCTGTTTTCGGCACCGGCAATCGGATGGGCCGGAACGAACTGGGCGATCCGGTCGCCCAGGGAGGCGCGCGCCGCGGCGACCACATCACCCTTGGTCGAACCGCCATCGGTAACAATCGTGTTGGGGCCGAGATAGGGTGCAATGCGCTCGAAAATATCCGCCATCTGCGCCACGGGCGTCGCTACCAGGACGATGTCGGCGTCCTCGATTTCGTGCGTCGGGTTGATCCCGGCCCGGTCGATGACACCCAGTTCCTGCGCCTTGCGCAGGGTGGCGGGCGTGCGGCCGAAACCGACGACTTCCTCGACCGCCCCGGCTTCCTTGAGGGCGAGCGAGAAGGAACCGCCGATCAGGCCAGTGCCAAAAACAACGACTTTGCCGAATTCGGCCATCGACTTAGAGGGCTTTCTGCAGCGCGTCGAGGAAGCGGGCGTTTTCCGCTGCGCTGCCGATGGTCACGCGCAGCCACTCGGGCAGGCCGTAGCCACCGATGGGGCGGACGATGACGCCTTGCTTGAGGAGCTTTTGATTGACCCCGGCAGCGTCGATGGCGCGGAAAGTCACGAAATTGCCATGCGACGGGATGTGCTCCAGCCCGAGACGCTGCAAACCAGCAACGATCTGCACCATGCCACGGCAGTTCAGTTCGTAGCTGGCCTGCAGGAACTCGTCGTCATCAAGCGCGGCGACAGCGGCGGCGAGTGCCAGGTTGTTCACGTTGAAGGGCTGGCGGACGCGATTCATGAGGTCGGCCACCTCGGCCGAGGCCAGCGCATAACCGACGCGCAGGCCGGCCAGGCCGTAAATCTTGGAGAAAGTGCGGCAAACGACGAGGTTGGGGAATTCCTTGATCCACGCCGCCGTATCGACCCGCTCATCCGGCGCGATGTATTCGTTGTAGGCCTCGTCGAGAACGACGATGACCTCCCTCGGCACTGCTTCGAGGAAAGCCCGCACTGTCGGATAGGGCAGGAAGGTCCCGGTCGGATTGTTCGGGTTGGCGATCCAGACGATGCGCGTATCGGGCCGGATGGCGGCGCGCATGGCATCGAGATCGTGGCCGTAGTTTCTGGCCGGCGTCGAAATCAGTTCAGCACCGGTCGACAAGGTAGCCAGCGGATAGACCGCGAAGGCATGCTGGGCGAACACCGCCGAGCGGCCGGGCGCCAGGAAAACACGGGCGATCAAGTCGAGCACATCGTTCGAGCCATTACCGAGTACAACCTGCCCCGGCGCCACGGCGCAGCGCTCAGCCACCTTGGCAATCAGGTCAAACTGATCCGGATAACGCTCGATGCCGCCGATGGCCGCCTCAACCGCCTTTTTCGCCTTGGGGCTCATGCCGAGCGGGTTTTCGTTGGAAGCCAGCTTGAGGATGTTCTCGACCGGCATGCCCATTTCACGGGCCAGTTCGGTCATCGGCTTGCCCGGCAGGTAGGGCGAAATGGCGCGGACATACGACAGCGCCTGTTCGACAAGACTCATCGGATTTCCTCAATAAACAGCAACCGGGTAGGACCCGAGAACTTTCAGATAGGCCGCGTGGCCCGCCAGTTTTTCCAGGGCTGCCTTGACCGCCGGGTCGTCGCGGTGGCCTTCGATATCGACGTAGAAAACGTATTCCCAGAGGGCATTCTTGGCCGGCCGGGATTCCAGGCGGGACATCGAAACGCCAGCCGTGGACAAGGGCAGCAGGAGTTCGTGCAGGGCGCCGGTACGATTCGGGGCCGACATGATCAGCGAGGTCTTGTCGCGACCGGAAATGCCGGAATCATGCTTGCCGAGAACCAGGAAGCGCGTCGTGTTGTTCGGCTCGTCCTCGATGTTCTCGACCAGTTTCGGCAGTTTGTAGCGCTCGGCCGCAGCCTCGCCGGCAATCGCCGCGACACCCTTTTCTTCGGCCGCCATCTGGGCCGCCAGCGAATTGCTCGAGACCGAAACGCGCGGGATACCCGGCAGGTTGCGATTGAGCCATTCGTGGCACTGGGCCAGCGACTGGGCGTGTGAATAGACCTTGGTGATCTGGCTGAGGTCGGCTTCTGTGGTCAGCAGGTTCTGATGGATGCGCAGCACGACTTCACCACAAATCTTGAGCGGCGTGCCGAGCAGCAGATCCATCGTCCGGCCGATGGCGCCTTCGGTCGAGTTCTCGACCGGGACCACGGCGTAATGGGCGTGGCCGGATTCGACCTCGCGGAAGACGTCGTCGATCGACGCTTCCGGCAGCAGGTTGGCCGCATGGCCGAAATGCTTGGTCGCCGCGCTGCCGCTAAAGGAGCCGAGGGGGCCGAGGAAGGCAATGCCAAGCGGTTCTTCGAGCGACAGGCAGGCCGACATCACTTCGCGGAAGAAGAAGGTAATGTGCTCGTCGGTCAGCGGCCCCGGATTGGTGTCCTGCAGGCGGCGCAAGACCTGGGCTTCGCGTTCGGGGCGGTAGATGTGCCCGGCTTCACCATGTTCGGCCTTGATGTCGCCAACCTTCTGGGCGCAACACGCACGCGCGTTGAGCAGGCGGAGCAGCTCGCCATCGATGCCGTCAATTTCGGCGCGTACGCCGGCCAGGGCCTTTTGCAAGTCGTTTTGCTGCGGGTCGCTCATCAGATCAACCGTTACGTTTGGCGAAATCGTTCATGAATGCCACCAGGGCCTGCACGGCCTCCAGCGACACGGCATTGTAAATCGAGGCGCGCATGCCGCCGACCGACTTGTGGCCCTTCAGCGAGACCAGTCCGGCCGCTCTCGACTCGGCCAGGAAAGCGGCATCGAGGTCGGCATTGGCGAGGACGAAAGGCACGTTCATGGCCGAGCGACAATCGGGATCGACCGGGTTGGTGTAGAAGCCTTCCGAATCGTCGATAGCGTCGTAAAGAATTTGTGCCTTTTCGGCATTGATCGCGGCAATGCCGGGCAAACCGCCCTTGGACTTGAGCCACTTGAAGACCAGGCCAGCGATGTAAATACCGAAGGTTGGCGGCGTGTTGAGCATCGAACCGTTTTCGGCCATCACGGCGTAATCCATGACGGTCGGGATGGTCAGCGGCGCCATGCCGAGCAGGTCGCGGTGGACGATGACCAGGGTCAGTCCGGAGGGGCCGATATTCTTCTGCGCGCCGGCATAGATCAGGCCGAATTTCTCGACATTGACCGGCCGCGAGAGGATATGCGACGACATGTCGGCGACCAGCGGCACGCCGGTATCGGCAATACGCTCGGCAGGAATCTCGACGCCGTGAATGGTTTCGTTGGTGCAGACGTGCAGGTAGGCGGCGAAGGGATCGAGCTTGATCTCATCGGCGACTGGCAGACGCGTGAAGCCGCTGCTTTCGGTCGTCGCGGCGCAACGAACCTTACCGAACCTCTGCGCTTCCTTGTAAGCCTTCTTCGACCACGAACCGGTCACGATGTAGTCGGCCGAGCGACCGGCCAGCAGATTCATCGGGATCTGCGCGAATTGCTGCGTCGCACCGCCCTGCAGGAACAAGACCCGGTACTGCTCGGGAATGCCCATCAATTCGCGCAGGTCGGCTTCGGCCTGGTCGATGATGGACATGAAGTCCTTGCCGCGATGGCTCATTTCCATGACACCGCAGCCGGCGCCATGCCAGTCGAGCATTTCTTCCTGCGCCTGGCGCAGGACTTCTTCTGGGAGAGCAGCCGGACCGGCGCTGAAATTCCAGATGCGGCTCATCAGACTTCTCCTGCTTCCGGTTCACCCTCAGCGGCCGGTGCTGCGATGTCGCCTTCCGGCACCACTTCAGCGTCAGCCACAGCTTCCAGTTCGGCATCGACTTCAACCACCGATTCGGCGACCTTTTCCAGACCGGCCAGCTTCTCGCCGTCATCCAGCGAAATCAGCGTGACGCCCTGCGTGGCCCGGCCCATGCCGCGAATTTCCGCGACGCGGGTACGGATCAGCACGCCGCCGGTGGTGATCAGCATGATTTCGTCTTCGTCATTGACCAGCTTGGCGCCAACAACGATACCGTTGCGCTCGCTATCGGCAATGGCGCGCACGCCCTGCGTGCCGCGACCGGAATGGCGGAAATCGGCGAGCACGGTGCGCTTGCCGTAACCGTTCTCGGTGGCGACCAGCACAGTCTGTTGATCGCTCTCGGCAACCAGCAGTGAAATGACCGACTGATTTTCCATCAGACGCATGCCGCGTACGCCACGGGCGCCACGGCCCATCGGACGGACATCTTCTTCGTCGAACCAGACGGCCTTGCCAGCATTGGAAACGAGCACGATGTCGCTGGTGCCGCTCGTCAGCTCGACGCCGATCAGGTAATCGCCTTCATCCAGCGTGACGGCAATGATGCCAGCCTTGCGCGGGTTGGAGTAGTCGGAGAGCGGGGTCTTCTTGACAGTACCCATGACGGTGGCCATGAAGACGTACTGGTCGTCGGAGAATTCCTTGACCGGCAGCACGGCGTTGATGCGTTCGCCCTCTTCGAGCGGGAAGAGATTGACGATCGGCTTGCCGCGACTGACGCGGCTGCCCTGCGGCGCTTCGTACACCTTGAGCCAGTAGCAGCGGCCACGGTTCGAGAAACACAGGATGTAGTCGTGGGTATTGGCCACGAACAGGTGATCGACGAAATCCTCTTCCTTGATCGCTGCCGCCTGCTTGCCGCGACCGCCACGGCGCTGGGCGCGGTAATCGGCGAGCGGCTGGGCCTTGATGTAGCCGCCGTGCGACAGGGTGACCACCATGTCCTGCGGGGTGATCAGGTCTTCGAGGCTGAGTTCGTGCGTCTGCAGGATGATTTCCGAGCGCCGCTCGTCGCCGAACTGCTCGCGGATCGCCACCAGTTCGGTGACGATAATTTCGGTGATGCGCTCCGGCTTGGCCAGGATGTCGAGCAGATCGAGGATCTTGGCCATGACGTCCTTGTACTCGCTGACGATCTTGTCCTGCTCGAGACCGGTCAGGCGCTGCAAACGCAGTTCCAGAATCGCCTGGGCCTGGGCATCGGACAGGCGGTAGCCCTGCTCCGAGAGGCCGAACTCGGGGGCCAGGCCGTCCGGGCGCGAGGCGTCAGAGGCGGCACGGATGAGCATTTCCTCGACCACGGCGCTGCGCCAGGTGCGCTCCATCAGGCCACGCTTGGCGTCGGCCGGCGTCGGTGCCGCCTTGATCAGGGTGATGATGTCATCGACGTTGGACAGCGCAACGGCCAGACCTTCGAGGATGTGGCCACGCTCGCGCGCCTTGCGCAGTTCAAATACGGTACGCCGGGTGATGACTTCGCGGCGGTGCGACAGGAAGCATTCGAGCATCTGCTTCAGGTTGAGCAGGCGGGGCTGGCCGTCGACCAGCGCCACCATGTTCATGCCGAAGGTGTCCTGCAACTGCGTCTGCTTGTACAGGTTGTTGAGGATGACCTCGCCGACTTCGCCGCGCTTCAGTTCGATGACGATGCGCATGCCCGATTTGTCGGACTCGTCGCGAATATCGGAAATGCCCTCGATCTTCTTTTCGTTGACCAGTTCGGCGATCTTCTCGATCAGCGACTTCTTGTTTACCTGGTAGGGGATTTCATCAACGATCAGCGCCTGCCGACCGTTGCCCTTCTCCATGTCCTCGAAGTGGGTGCGGGCGCGCATGATGACGCGGCCACGGCCGGTCTGGTAACCCTCGCGGACGCCAGTCATGCCGTAGATCAGGCCGGCCGTCGGGAAGTCCGGGGCGGGAATGTAGGCGATCAGTTCGTCAATCGAAATGGCCGGGTTTTCGAGCATGGCCAGACAACCGGCAATGACTTCATTGAGGTTGTGCGGCGGGATGTTGGTCGCCATGCCCACCGCGATACCGGACGAGCCGTTGATCAGCAGGTTGGGAATGCGCGCCGGCATGACCAGCGGTTCGTTTTCCGAGCCATCGTAGTTCGGCCCGAAATCGACGGTTTCCTTGTCGAGGTCTTCGAGCAACTGATGGCCGATCTTGGCCATGCGGACTTCGGTGTAACGCATCGCCGCCGCATTGTCGCCGTCGACCGAACCAAAGTTGCCCTGGCCGTCGACCAGCATGTAGCGCAGGGAGAAATTCTGCGCCATGCGAACGATGGTGTCGTAAACAGCCGTGTCGCCGTGCGGGTGGTATTTACCGATGACGTCACCGACGATACGCGCCGATTTCTTGTACGCCTTGTTCCAGTCGTTGTTCAGTTCGTGCATCGCGAACAGGACCCGGCGATGCACCGGCTTGAGGCCGTCCCGCGCATCCGGCAGAGCCCGGCCGACGATCACGCTCATCGCGTAATCGAGATAGGAACGCCGCATCTCGTCTTCGAGGCTGATCGGCAATGTTTCTTTGGCGAATTGGTCCATGTCTCACTTCGCACCGCTTGCGCGATGCCTTATTAGTTGATTCAAGCGTAATTTGCTATTTTAACACGCTGCGTTCACCGGATAGACCCCGTTTTACATGACCACAACACCCCAAGTTATCGATCTGCTCATCGACGCCCGCTGGATCGCCCCGGTCGACACCGATGGCCTGCTGACCAACCATGCCGTTGCCGTCGACAAGGGCCGCATCGTCGCCGTTCTGCCCAGCGGCGAAGCCCACGCCCGCTATGCACCGGGCGAGAAGGTCAGCCTGCCCGATCACATCCTGATTCCCGGCCTGATCAACCTGCACACCCACGCCGCGATGAGCCTCATGCGCGGCCTGGCTGACGACCTGCCGCTCATGGCGTGGCTGCAAAACCACATCTGGCCGGCCGAAGCCGCACACATGTCGGCGCAGTTCGTCCTCGACGGCACGCGTCTCGCCTGCGCCGAAATGCTCAGGGGCGGCATCACCTGCTTCAACGACATGTATTTTTTCCCCGACGCCGCCGCTACTGCCGCCGCGGAGTACGGCATGCGCGCCATGCTCGGCATCACGACCCTGGAATTCCCGACCCCCTATGCCAGCGATGCCGACGACTACCTCAACAAGGGCCTGGCCGTTCGCGAACTGTGGCGCGACAACCCGTTGATCGGCTTCTGCCTGGCCCCGCACGCCCCCTACACGGTAGCCGACAGCAGCTTCGAGCGGATATTGACGCTTGCGGCGCAACTCAACCTGCCCGTGCATTGCCATATCCACGAAACCCGGCATGAAATCGAGGAAAGCCTCAAGCAGCACCAGCGTCGCCCGCTAGAGCGCCTGCACCAACTCGGCCAGCTTGGCCCCAATTTCATCGGGGTACACGCCGTCCATCTGAATGAAGACGACTTGCAACTGCTCGCCACCACCGGCTGCAACATTGCCCACTGCCCCACGTCCAATCTCAAACTGGCCAGCGGTTTTGCCCCTGTGGCGCGGATGCGACAATTGGGCATCAATGTCGGACTGGGCACCGATGGCGCTGCCAGCAACAATCGCCTCGACCTGTTCGGCGAAATGCGCCTGGCCTCGCTGTTGGCCAAGGGCCTGACCGGCGATGCCAGCGCCCTGCCGGCCACCGAAGTTCTCCGCATGGCAACGCTCAACGCGGCCAATGCATTGGGCCTGGGTCAGGAAATCGGCTCGATCACTGTCGGCAAATCAGCCGATCTCTGCGCGGTCGATCTCGGCAGCCTCGACATGCGCCCCTGTTTCGATCCGCTATCGCATCTCGTCAATGTTGCCGGGCGCGAATGCGTCAGTCACGTCTGGGTGGCCGGAAAGTGTTGCGTAGACCACAAAACTTTACGCGACAAGGACCAAAAGCACTTGGAATCAAGCATTGCACTATGGCAAAATAGCTTGGAATTCCGCCGGTAGAGCGAAGTTTTGCCGTAGTGCGGGTTAAAAGATTTCCAAATTTTCTTCAACGAGGGAAAACAATGATCAAGAATATCGCCAAGAAATCTCTGGTTCTGGCCCTGCTGGCCGGTGTCGGTTTTACTGCTGTTGCGCAAGAGCGCGTTTACCTGATCGACCAGCGTGACGTCGTCGCCAAGTCCGGTTTCGGCCTGTGCTGGCGTGATGGCTACTGGACCCCGGCTGCTGCCGCTGCTGACAAGGCCGGTTGCGAGTGCGACAAGGACCTGCTGCCGAAAGAAGCCTGCGCTCCCAAGGATGCCGCACCGAAGGCTGCCGCTCCGGCCGCCGCTGGCGTGAAGCCGTCGGGTGAGAAGATCACTGTTGCTGCCGACGCCCTGTTCGACTTCAACAAGGCTGTCCTGCGTCCGGCTGGCAAGGCCAAGCTTGACGAACTGGTCTCCAAGGCCAAGGCCATCAAGCTCGAAGTGATCCTCGCCGTTGGTCACACCGACCGCATCGGTGGTGATGGCTACAACCAGAAGCTGTCCGAGAAGCGCGCTGCCGCCGTCAAGGAATACCTGGTTGCCAAGGGCATCGAAGCCAACCGTGTTTACACCGAAGGCAAGGGCGAGAAGCAGCCGGTTACCGGCGACAAGTGCAAGGGCAACGCCAAGACCAAGGCCCTGATCGACTGCCTGCAGCCGGATCGTCGCGTTGATATCGAAGTCATCGGCACCAAGTAATCTGCCGACGCTTCACGAAAAGCCCCGCCCAGCGGGGCTTTTTCTTTTCTGATCAAATATTTACGACACCATGACCCTGCTCAACGCCGACCCGGCCGAACTGGAAAAGTTTGGCGACCTCGCTCACCACTGGTGGGACCCGAACAGCGAGTTCAAGCCGCTGCACGACATCAACCCGCTTCGCCTGGACTGGATCGACCAGGCCATCGGCATTGCCGGCAAGCGCATACTCGACGTCGGCTGTGGCGGCGGCCTGCTCTCTGAAGGCATGGCAGTACGGGGCGCCACGGTGACCGGTATCGACCTTTCGGAAAAGCCACTCGGCGTCGCCAAGCTGCATTTGCTGGAAAGCGGCCAGAAGGTCGATTACCGCAAGATTTCGGTCGAACAGCTGGCCGATGAAATGCCCGGCGCTTTCGATGCCGTAACCTGCCTCGAAATGCTCGAGCACGTCCCCAATCCGTCCAGCGTCATCGCCGCCTGCGCCCGCCTGGTCAAACCAGGTGGCCAAGTCTTCATGTCCACCCTGAATCGCAACCCAAAGTCCTACCTGTTAGCGGTGATCGGGGCCGAATACGTGATGCAGATGCTGCCCAAGGGTACGCACGACTACGCCAAGTTCATCAAGCCATCCGAACTGGCGCGCTGGGCCAAGCAGTCCGGCCTCGAACCGGACGAGGTCGTCGGCATGAGCTACAACCCGCTGAACAAGGTCTATTCACTGGGCCCTGACGCCAGCGTCAATTATCTGATGCGGGCTACCCGGCAGGTTTGATTGGCAGTTCAGGCCAGCCGGGCAGAAATCATCAGGTTGCGGGGCGTCAGTCGACGCTCGCAAAAACTGCCCAGGCTTACCTGATAGCCTCGCCCTGCCATAAAGCCCGCCAGATCGAGGGCTAGCCAGATTTCCATGGCCCGGCGGAAGGCGTGACGCACAATCGATAAGCGCATGACTTCGTCACGTCGTTGCCAGCCCCGACCTTCGAATTCCGCAGCCACCCGGAGCGAAGGCGGCGGCAACCCTTCCCGTTCTGCCATGCGGCCGAGAAAATCAGCAAAATCGGCCCGCAACCAGGCTTCCGGCACTGGTTTGAAGGCACGGTAGGCGTCGCCCGAAACCCTTCGCCGGTAGGCATCAAAACCCAGCTTCCAGGCTATGGCCCGATCCCGCTGCCGAGTTTCCCGCGATGACGCGGTAACGGTTTCGGTGACAGCCAGACGGGTATCGTCGCGCGTTAGCTGCAAGGCGAGGCCGGACGACAGAGGCTGGTAGTTTTCTGCCACGCCACGGTAGTAGCAGCAGGGTGCGACATCGAAACTGCTCACGCCCCTATCGACACCATCACGAATCAGATGACGATGCAGTTCGCCACAGGCATGCAGCGCGACGGCATGCTGCCCGGCCTGCGGCCAGTCAGCGCTCGCCAAGGCATCAGCGACAATGAATTGCTGCCTGACGCCGGCCCGACGGGCCAGACTTTCCCCCGCGTCACACAGGGCAGCATCGATTTCCAGCGTATGAACCGGCGTCTCCCAGGCCAGCGCGAGCAGCCGGCCGAGATGGCCCTTGCCGCCGCACCAGTCGAGGACAGGCTGACCTCCATGAGCGGCGGCCATGGCGAAGGCTTCGATCTGTTGCCGCTTGCGGCCCGGAATCTCCCACGCCCAATGCATCCCTCGTTCGGGCAAGGGCGCTCCCGGCATGGCGGGCAAATCCAGCAGCGGAGCAATCGCGGCAACGGGGGGAAGATGCCGGGCAAGCAGCGCCAGCGCTGCGGCATTGTCATCGTTGAGGTGCGCTATCCCGCTCTCGGGCAAGGCCATGATTTCATCGAGCAGCGCCGGCCAGCGCTCGCACCACTGCGGACGGGGCTCACGAAAAGGTTGTGGATGCCACAACTCGTGAAAGTCGATCAGTGCAGCATCCAGCCCCTGCTGGCGCTCGTCCATCCTCACTTGAGCGCTGCCCGGCGCTCGCGGCGACGATAACCGATGACAGCCGGCACAATGGCGAGAACGAGCAGCAGCAAGCCGGCCACGAGCGGCCAGAGCACCGGCCGATTCCATTCACGCCGGGCGGCGGCTCTATCCTCGCTGTCGATACGCTGGTATTTCAGAATGTTGTTGCCGACGTCGCTCGGCTTGCGGTTTTTCAGCCAGCGGTGGCCGAGGGTGTAACTTTTCGGATGCAGGCCGAAGACCCAGGGGGCATCGTGGTGCAAGATGCGGTTCATCTGGCGGACAATGGCCAGACGCTCCGGCGTGTTGTCCATGTTCTTCATGCGCAGGAACAGCCGGTCGAACTCGGGATTGGCGTAATTCGAGGCATTCTCGCCGCCCTTGGCGACCTTGCTTTCATTGCCATCGAGCAAAAAGAAGAAATTTTCGGGATCGGGGTAATCGGCATTCCAGCCCAGGTAGTAAAGCTGGACGTTGCCCTTGCGAATCTTGTCCTGGAAGCGGTTGAAGTCGGTAGACCGCACAACCAGTTGCACGTCGATCTTGGCGAACTGCCGGGTCAGCCAGTCGAGCCGCGATTTTTCGCCCATGCCGCCGCCCGTGGTGTCGAGATTGACGACCAGTGGCTCGCCCGTCTTTTCGTCGCGGCCATTCGGGTAGCCTGCTTCGGCCACCAGCTTTTTCGCCACCTCGACCGGCTTGCGTTTGGGCTTGCCATCAACCCAGTCATAGACAGTGGCATCAATACCCTCTTCGCCCGGCTCGTAGCCGAAGATACCCGGCGGCAACGGCCCCTGCGCGGCAATGCCGCGACCGTTCTGGAAGATGGAAATATATTCCTCCTGATCGATGGCAATCGAAATCGCCTGACGCAGTTTGGTTGCCCGCGGCGACAGCCCGCCGATTACCGGGTCGAGCATGTTGAAGCCCATGTAGAAGGTCGAAGACTTGACCGAAGTCAGCAGGCGGATTCCCTTGCTGCGCATTTCGTCGCTGAGTGCGACGTCGCCGCCGACATTGACGCGCACAGCCTGATCGAAGCTGTCCGACGAAATGCCTGAGGCATCGAAATAGCCCTGCAGGAACTTGTTCCAGTAGGGAATCGCTTCCTTCTCCCGCGTGAAGATGGCCTGATCGAGGAAAGGCAGCGCCTTGCCGCAATCGTCGAGCAGACCGGCGGCACGGTCGCCCGGCTCGCCTTCGCAGGGATAGCGCTGGCCATGAAAATTGGGATTGCGCGACAACACCATGCGCCGGTTCGGATCGTTCTCGCTGAGCATGAAGGGCCCGGTCCCGACCGGCCACCAGTCGAGCGTCAGGTTCTTCGCCGCCATGCCGGGCCGGGCATAAAAGCGGTCCACCTCACGCGGCACCGGCGCAAAGAATGGCATGGCCAGCCAGTAGAGAAATTGCGGGTATTTGCCCTTGATGCGGATGCGCCAGGTGTGGCTATCGACTTTCTCGACGCCGCTGAGCGGAAAGACGTCGAGATCGAGCCATTCATCGGCAGGCTTCTCCCTGGCTGCCTTTTGCAGACTGTCGCCGAGTTCCTTCAAGCCAACGATCTTGTCGGCCATCATGCCGAAAATGGGCGAATGCAGACGCGGATGGGCCAGTCGCTTGATCTGGTAAATGTAGTCGTCGGCCGTCAGCTCCCGCGAGCCAAGATTGGGAAAATCGGCCATCGTCTGGCGACCGGCGAGCGGCGCATCGGCATCGGCGGCAAACGCCGGATGCGGCTGGAAACGGATGCCGGGCTTCAGCTTAAGTTCGTAAACGCTCTCGGCAATACGCTCGACCGGCGCATCCGGCGGCAGTTCTCGCCCGGCCGCATCGTAGAAGCGCGGCGCCGGAACGTGCTCGACGGTGCCCGGTATCAGTTCATAGGGGCGCTTCAGATAATGGTACTGGAGCGGCGGCTCGTAGATCTGCGCCGTGAAGGTAATCTCGTCCTCGGTATAGGACTGGGCCGGGTCGAGATGCTTGGGACGATCGGTAAATGCCGTGTAAAGCGTGTTGCGTCCCGCATCGGCGGCCGGGTAGGGATCATTCCAGGCCGGCCCGCAAGCGGACAGGGCAAGGACGGCAACGAGACTCGCACATATTTTTTGCATGGACAGAAGTTTAACAAATGCCTGCCGCGACGCTTGACCTGCCCGCCGTGAATTGCCCACAATGGCTCAAACGCCACAACACAGACAGAGAGCCATGCTCGACACCCCCATCCCCGACTTCTCGCTCCCCGCCACGAACGGCACGACATTCTCCCGCGCAGCCCAGGCCGGCAAGGTCATCGTGATCTATTTCTACCCCAAAGACAGCACCCCTGGCTGCACCACCCAGGGCCAGAACTTCCGCGACCTGCACGACCAGTTCGTTGCGGCCAACGCCGTCATCCTCGGCATTTCGCGCGACAGCCTGAAATCGCACGAAAACTTCAAGGCCAAACAGGCTTTCCCCTTCGAACTCGGCTCCGATGCGGATGAAGCGGTATGCAATCTGTTCGGCGTCATCAAGCAGAAGATGATGTACGGCAAGCAATGCCGTGGCATCGAACGCAGCACCTTTGTCATTGATAAAAGCGGCGTGCTGCGTCGCGAGTGGCGCGGGGTCAAGGTGCCCGGCCACGCTCAGGAAGTACTCGATTTCGTCAAAACTCTCTAACCCAACCAAAGGCCAAACCATGCCGCGCAAACCCGCAGCCAGCAAGAAGCCCGCCGTTACCAAGATTTTTGTCCTCGATACCAACGTGCTGATGCACGACCCCAGCAGTCTGTTCCGCTTTGAAGAACACGATGTCTTCCTGCCCATCATGACGCTGGAAGAACTCGACAACCACAAGAAGGGCATGTCCGAAATTGCCCGCAATGCCCGCCAGACCTCGCGCACGCTCGATGAGTTGCTGGCTGCCAATGGCGAGGACGATATCGACGAAGGCATAGACCTTTATGGCCCGTCGAAAAAGCTGGCGAGCGGTCGCCTCTTCCTGCAGACCGAAGCGATCAGCGCCGATCTGCCGCAAGGCCTGCCGACCTCCAAGGTCGACAACCAGATCCTCTCGGTCGTCATCCACCTCCAGAAGAAATTCCCCAAGCGGCCGGTCATCCTGGTGTCGAAAGACATCAACATGCGCATCAAGTCACGCGCCCTTAACCTGCTCGCCGAGGATTACTTCAACGACAAGGTGCTCGAGGATACCGACATCCTCTACACCGGCACGCGCGCCCTGCCCGACAATTTCTGGGACAAGCACGGCAAGGGCATGGAGTCGTGGAAGAAGGACAGCCGGACCTACTACAAGGTGACCGGCCCGCTCTGCCCGCAGATGCTGGTCAATGAGTGCGTCTGGCTGGAAAAAGACGGCTTTTCGGCCATCGTCAAGGAAACCGCAGGCAAGACCGCCATCCTCGAAACGCTGATCGACTACACACATCCAAAGAACGCCGTGTGGGGCATCATGGCGCGCAATCGCGAGCAGAATTTCGCGATGAACCTGCTCATGAATCCGGACATCGACTTCGTCACCCTGCTCGGTCAGGCCGGCACCGGCAAGACCCTGCTGACCCTGGCCTCCGCCCTCACCCAGGTCCTCGAAACCAAGCTGTTTGCCGAAATCATCATGACCCGCGCCACCGTGCCGGTGGGTGAAGACATCGGTTTCCTGCCCGGCACCGAGGAAGAAAAGATGGCCCCGTGGATGGGTGCCCTCGAAGACAATCTCGATGTCCTCACCCATACGGATGAAGCGAGCAGTGGCGCCTATGGCGGCGACTGGGGCAAGGCAGCGACCAATGACATCATCCGCTCGCGGATCAAGGTCAAGTCCATGAACTTCATGCGTGGCCGGACTTTCCTCAAGAAATTCCTGATCATCGACGAAGCGCAAAATCTGACGCCGAAGCAGATGAAAACCCTGGTCACCCGCGCCGGCCCCGGGACCAAGGTGGTCTGTCTGGGCAATATCGCGCAGATCGACACGCCTTACCTGACCGAGGGCAGTTCCGGCCTGACCTATGTCGTCGATCGCTTCAAGGGCTGGCCGCACTCCGGTCACATAACGTTACAACGTGGCGAGCGTTCGCGCTTGGCGGACCACGCAGGCGAAGTGTTATAATCGCTGCAACAGTTAAGGGGCCGTGTCAGTGACACGGCCCTTTCGTTTCAACCACGGATTATTTCCGCCGGAGGAGTTTCTTGAAACGTCGCGATTTTTTGGCATCAGCCGCCGCACTCTCATTGATCGTTACCGACGCCTGGGCCGCCAAAAAGCAGGCCAAGGCGACGGCGGGCAGCGTAAAACCCAAGGGCACAGCCGGCAAACCCGCCAGAAAGCCTGGCTCGCGCAACATGCGCCAGACAGGCAAAGTCAGCTACAAACCCGCCGCGCCAGTGGCCCATACTGCCGACGACTCGGTCATCGAGCGACCGCCCCAGGGCACAACGGCATCCCGTCTGCCGCCGGTCAAAGCGGCCGAGCCGCCACGCGAATGGCGTACCTTTGAAATCACGACAACGATCAGCCTGAAAAACAGGAGTGGTGCGAGCAAACTCTGGCTGCCCCTGCCGCTCAACCAGGACACACTCTATCAGCGCACCCTCGGCCACACCTGGTCTGGCAATCAGGCCAATGCCAGCATGCGACGCCTGCCCGATGGCGACCTCGAGGTTTTCTACTGCGAATGGCCGGATGCCGGCGATGCCCGGCTGCAACTGACCACTCTGGTGACCACGGCCGATCGCCATTTCGACGTGACCAAGCGAACGGTTGCTCCCGAACGGGACGATATCCTCCGCCGCAACCTGCAAGCCTCGCAACTGATCCCCAATGACGGCCTGGCCTTCCAGCTCGGCGAACGAATCATCGGCCGCATCAAGGACCCTGTCGCCCAGGCCAAGGCCATCTACGAATGGGTTGTCGACAACACGATCTACGACCCCTCGCTTCCCGGCTCCGGCAGCGGCGACGTTCGCCAGCAGTTGATCCAGGGGCAATACGGCGGGCGTTCGGCTGACATCAACGGCCTCTTCGTCGCCGTTTGCCGGGCCATTGGCATTCCGGCACGCTGTGTCTATGGCATGCGCACGGGATCTTCGCGGCTCTTCCGCAGTCTCGGGCTGAGCAGCGACGACGCAACCCGCGCCCATCATGTCCGCGCCGAATTCTATGTACCGGGTTACGGCTGGATTCCCGTCGACCCCAGCGATGTACGCCGCGCCGTATCGCTGGAAGTGCTCTCCGACCGCGACAGCAAGTTGATTTCGCTGAAGAAAATCCTCTTCGGCGTCTGGGAAATGAACTGGATAGCCTTCAATCTGGGCAGCGATGTGGTTCTACCAGGGAAGACCAGCAGCCTCCCCTTCCTTCTTCTGCCCCAACTGGAGTCAGCAGGCGGCCGAATCGAGGCCGGCAACTCGGCCAATTTCCAGTACAACATCCGGACCCGACAGGTCGCGCTCTAAGCAACCGTCAGTTCTGCGAATCGACAAAGCCTCCACTGGCCAGATTTTCGAAGCGGGTGTACTCGCCGATGAAGGCCATGCGTACGGTGCCGGTCGGGCCGTTACGCTGCTTGCCGATGATGACCTCGGCAATGCCCTTGTCCGGTGTATCCGGCTTGTAGTATTCCTCGCGGTACATCATGAGGATCACGTCGGCATCCTGCTCGATGGCGCCTGATTCGCGCAAGTCGGACATCATCGGCCGCTTGTCGGTACGTTCCTCGACCTTGCGCGAGAGCTGCGAGAGGGCGACGATGGGGACCTGCAACTCCTTGGCCAGCGACTTGATCGAGCGGGAGATTTCCGACACTTCGGTCGCCCGGTTCTCGCCCTGCCGATTGCCACTCATAAGCTGGATGTAGTCGATGACCAGCAGACCGAGCTTGCCGCCATACTTGCGCGCCAGGCGGCGGGCGCGGGCGCGCAGATTGGCTGGCGTCAGGCCCCCGGTTTCATCGATGTAGATCGGCGCTTCGTGTAGTTTGCCCAGTGCAAACGAAAGCTTGGACCACTCGTCGTCATTCATCCGGCCGGTACGCAAACTTTGCGAATTGAGGCGGCCAATCGAAGCGAGCATCCGCATGGCCAGCTGGGCGCCTCCCATTTCCATGGAAAACACGCCAACCGGCAACCCCGTTTCGACGGCAACGTTTTCGGCGATATTCAAGGCAAAAGCCGTCTTTCCCATAGACGGGCGCCCGGCCACGATGATCAGGTCGCCCGGCTGGAAGCCGGAAGTCTTCTGATCGAGATCGATAAAGCCGGTCGGGACGCCGGTAATGTCCGACGGATTGTCCCGGTCATGCAGTTCCTGAATGCGTTCAACCACTTGCGTCAGCAAGGGATTGATGTGAATGAATCCCTCGCTGTGCCCGGCGCCGGCCTCGGCAATCCGGAAGATCTTTGATTCCGCCTCATCGAGCAGGCTCTCGGCATCGCGACCGAGTGGATTCAACGCATCGGCAGCGATTTCGTCGGCTGTTGCGACGAGTTGGCGCAGAACAGAACGCTCGCGAACGATTTCGGCATAGCGTTTGATGTTGGCTGCCGACGGCGTATTGGCCGCCAATTCGCCCAAATAGGCCAGGCCACCGGTCTGATCGCCCTCGCCCGCCGCATCGAGCGCCTCGGCGACGGTAACGACGTCGGCCGGCTTGGCGCTGTCGAGCAGCTTGCGGATCTGGCGGAATATCCGGCGGTGCTCGTCGCGGTAGAAATCGGTTTCCGCAACCTGATCACCGATGCGATCCCAAGCCTGGTTGTCCAGCAGCAACCCACCAAGAACCGATTGCTCGGCCTCGATGGAGTGTGGCGGGACACGCAGGCTATCAAGGGTGGCGTCGGAGATTCTTGGCTTGGGCGGACGTTGATTCATGGCGGCAAGTTTAAATTAAAAAGGCCTCGCAATAGCGAGGCCTTTTGGCGTGAGCAGTAACCGCAATTACTCGGCAACCACCGTCACGGAAATGTTGGCAACGACATCGGTGTGCAGGGCGACGTCGAGCGGGAACTCGCCGAGTGCCTTGAGCGGACCGTCCGGCATGCGGATGGAAGCCTTGTCGACATCGAAACCGGCAGCCTTGAGGGCTTCGGCGATATCAACGTTACCGACGGAACCGAACAGACGGCCGTCCATGCCGGCCTTGCGGGCGACGGACACGGCGGTGCCGTTCATCTTGTCGGCAACGCCCTGGGCGGCAGCCAGCTTTTCAGCGGCAAGCTTTTCCAGTTCGGCACGGCGCGATTCGAACTCGGCCATGGCGGCCGGCGTGGCGCGCTTGGCCATGCGTTGCGGAATCAGGAAATTACGGGCGTAGCCGTCCTTGACCTTGACGACATCGCCGAGGTTACCGAGGTTAACAACCTTTTCGAGCAGAATGATTTGCATGTTTCGTCTCCTCGAAAATTATTGATGGTTGTCGGTGTAAGGCAGCAGGGCCATGAAGCGGGCGCGCTTGATGGCGGTGCCCAGCTGGCGCTGATAGCCGGCCTTGGTGCCGGTCAGACGAGCCGGCATGATCTTGGCGTTTTCCTGGATGAATTCCTTGAGGACATCCACATCCTTGTAGTCGATCTGTTCGACCTTTTCAGCCGTGAAGCGGCAGAACTTGCGACGCTTGAACAGGCCGCCACCGCGCTTCTTTTTCTTGTCGTCATCCTTCTTCTTGAAGAATCGAGCCATTTTCGTTTCCTTCCAAAAATTCGAGTGTATTCACATGCAGTACGGGCGCTTTGCTGTTGCGACTCTTGGCAGCCAGAAATCCAGTCAGTTTGACTGCTCCCCCGAGGGGTGCAGCCTGTAGCCAGCGGGCGTTTTCGCCCAGGGCCACGACTGCGATTTCCACTTCCACCAAGCGCCCTGCACCACTTTCGATCTGCGAGGAGCTGTGTTGCAGCCATCCTTCGCTAACCGGTACTCCGGCTGGTGTGTAACGCAAAGCCTTGCGTTCGACCAGTTTTCCCGAGAGTGTGATGCAGTTCAGCCGCTGATCCCGTACGGAGTCTTAGGCAGCTGCCGCTTCAACCTGCACAGCCGGAGCTGCGTCGCCAGGCATCATCGACTTGGACTTCTCTTCCTTCATCATCGGGGAAGGAGTCGTCACAGCCGCTTTCATCTTGACGGTCAGGTGGCGCAGCACGGCGTCATTGAACTTGAACGAATGTTCGAGTTCATTGAGCGTCTCGCCGTCGCACTCGATGTTCATCAGGACGTAGTGAGCTTTGTGGATCTTCTGGATCGGGTAAGCCAGCTGACGGCGGCCCCAGTCTTCCAGACGATGAATGGTGCCGTTCTTGGCAGCAACGATGGCGCGATAACGCTCGACCATGCCGGGCACTTGTTCGCTTTGGTCCGGATGGACGATAAAGCAGATTTCGTAATGGCGCATGCAATCTCCTTTTGGGATAAACCCTCCGCCATGCGGGTGCGGTAGGGCAAGGTGGAAAAGCCCACGACTATATCAGAAATCGTGGGCCTTTGGGGAAAAACAGGAGACTGCGTTTAGAAGCTGTCGTCAGCCAGTTCCAGAGTACCTGCCGCACCAGCCACCACCGACTCGGCCAGCCCGGCTGCCTGGGTCAGGAAATGGTCGGCATAGAAGCGCGTCGTCGCCAGCTTGGCGGCCCAGAGCGGATCGGTTTCACCCGCCGCCAGCTTGCTCCGGGCGATCACGGCGGCACGGCCCATCTGCCAGCCACCGGCGACAATGCCAAAGAGGTAGAGGAAGGGAACGGCACCGGCATGCGCCGCCTTGGGGTCGGCCGAGAAGGTGGCGACCAGCCAGTTAACCGCTTTTTCGAGCGCCGCGATGGCGGCCTGCTGACGTGCCCCGATACCGGCCAGATCACTGTCGAGCTGAGCAGTTGCAGCCCGCATGTCAGCGATGATGGCGAGAATGGTGGCGCCCTTTTCACGAGCGATCTTGCGGCCGATCAGGTCGTTCGCCTGAATCGCCGTCGTGCCCTCGTAAATGGCGGTGATGCGGGCGTCGCGCAGATGCTGGGCGGCGCCGGTTTCCTCGATGTAGCCCATGCCGCCATGCACTTGCACACCCAGCGAAGCGATATCGATGGCGCTCTCGGTGCTCCAGCCCTTGACCACGGGGATCAGCAGGTCGGCAAAGGCGCGGGCCTTTTCGCGGGCGACCGGGTCAGGATTGGCGTGGGCGTTATCCTGCGCCGCCGCCGTGACGTAAGCCAGGGCACGCATGGCCTCGATCCGGGCGCGCATCGACAGCAGCATGCGACGGACATCGGGGTGCTTGATGATCGGCACCTTGGGGCCGCCCCGGACGCCAACTTCGGTGCCCTGGACACGATCCCTGGCATAAGCGACAGCGCGTTGATAGGCCCGCTCGGCATCGCCCAAGCCTTCGAGGCCAACATTGAAGCGTGCCGCGTTCATCATGATGAACATGTACTCGAGTCCGCGATTTTCCTCGCCGACCAGGGTTCCGATGGCGCCGCCGTTATCGCCAAAGGCGAGCACCGCCGTCGGGCTGCCGTGGATGCCTAGCTTGTGTTCAATCGACACGCAATAGACGTCATTGCGCTCACCCGGCGTACCGTCGGCCTTGAGCAGGAACTTCGGGACAACGAAGAGGGAAATGCCCTTGACACCTTCCGGCGCATTGGGGGTGCGGGCCAGCACGAGATGGACGATGTTGTCCGTCATGTCGTGCTCGCCATAGGTGATGAAAATTTTCTGACCGAAAACCTTGAAGGTGCCATCGCCGACCGGTTCGGCGCGCGAACGCACGGCTGCCAGGTCGGAGCCGGCCGAGGGTTCGGTCAGGTTCATCGTACCGGTCCACTCGCCGGAAACGAGATTCGGCAGGTAGGCCGCCTTCTGCTCATCGGTACCGGCAATCATCAGCGCCTCGATGGCGCCCTGGGTCAGCATCGGGCACAGCGAGAAGGCATGATTGGCTGCCTTCCACATTTCGCTGACGGCCGTCGACAGCAGCTTGGGCAAGCCCTGGCCACCAAACTCGGGGTCGCAACCGAGGCCATTCCAGCCGTTATCGACGAACTGGCGATAGGCCTCCTTGAAACCCGGCGAGGTCGTAACGACGGTATCTTTCCACTTGGCACCATCACGGTCGCCAACGCGGTTCAGCGGTGACAGGACTTCGCCGGAGAAACGGGCGGCCTCTTCGAGAATGGCATCGACCACATCCGGCGAAGCCTCTTCGCAACCCGGCAGGGAAACCACCTGATCAAGGCCGGCCAGTTCCTGCATGACAAAACGCATTTCTTTCAGCGGGGCAGAATATTCACTCATCGGTTTTTTCCATACGGTTAGCGGTTTCTTTAAGTTCGATCAGGAACAACAAATCCTCGACGACCGGCAAGCTGAAGCCCAGGCGTTGACCGCCCCGGTTGTCGCGCAGCAGTTGATAGATATAGCCGACCACATCACCGGTATTCCACAGCGTGACAATCATGTTGATGAGGCGGGGCATATCTTCCAGAGACTCGGCGCGCGGCGCCAGTGGCTGACCGTCCGCCAGAGGTTGTACGCCGTCGGCCAGTTGCGCTTCATCCCAGCTCTGGACCTCGACGTTGAAATTCTCATGGAGATTGGCGGCGACATTCTCAAACTCGGCACGCATACCCGCCATCCGATAGATATCCATCAGGCGTATCCAGGGCTGCAACGCCTCCCGCGGATTCTGGTCGATGTATTCCTGCAAGGCCTGGGCGGCACCCTTGACGCGACCGAAGGACAGCATGATATCGGCCAGTTCCATGACCGGATTGGCCTCAAACTGTTCATTCAGCGTCGTCGCATTGATAGCCAGTATGGAATCATGACCCCGCGCCGGCACATTGACTGGCGCGGCAGGGCGCTGCTCCTCGGCATGCAGGTCGAAATCGACCTCCATCGGCTCCCCCATGGCTGCCGGCTCGAAATTCAGGTCGACCTCGCCACGCCCCTCGGACTCGCCATCCCGCCTCGGATCTACCGCCACTTCCGGAACGGCGATCGCGAACTCGGCACCAGCCACCTCAGGGCTCCTGGCGCGATGCTGCCGCCAGCCCAGCCATCCGGCCAATCCGAAGGCAGCGCCCAGCAGAACCCCGTAGAGGGTCCACTCGGACAAGCCTGAAGTTTCCCGAACGGCAGGCTGCGGCGATGCGGACTGCGACCTGACAGGCGGTTCTGCTGCCGGCACAGACGCAGCAACCGGGGGCGAACCTGCACCCGGCGCGCCAACTGCCGGCGCCGGCGCAGCAGCATCGCTTTCAACGCGTCTGGCGAATTCGGCGGCGCGCAGTTGTAGCTCGCCCAGCGTGCTTTCCATGTTGCGCAGTTTTTCAGCTGTCTCCATTTGGCTGCTAGCCTGCTCATGCAGGGCCATCAGCATCCGGAACTCGAGCCGCAATATCTCGCGCTGCGCCTCCTTGGCTTCGCCACGCAGGAAGAGATCGGTCGCCAGGCGTAGCGAAGGTTCAACATCGCCCCCGCCACCGGACAGCATCAGGCGATCTTGTGCGGCCCTGGGGGTCGGCCGTTTTTCGGCGCGCCGCACCGGCAATCGGGGAGGTGCATCGACGACCGGCGCAGGCACGGGCCGGGCCCTGACTGCCGGGCGTACCGTCAAACGTTCGACGGTGGGCGCCGCCTCAGCCTGACGGGGCGTCATGGCCGGGGAAACATCCGCCCCCGGCGGCGATGCCATCAAAATATAGCTGCGGGATATTTCATGTCCGCAAGCGAGGTGAACCGCCAATTGCACGATCGGTTCACGTAGCGGCGTGTCAGAACGAATGTCAAGAACCGGCTGCGCGCCTTTGCGAAGGCTGAACGCAGCTTTCTTGAGCCAAGGCAAATCGTCCGAAGCGGAGGGCGGCACAAGGCGAAAACAGCCGGCCTCCAGTTTCTGACCTTCCACACCGAGCACATCGATTTCGAGCCGCAAGGGCTGACCCAGAACCGGCTGACCGCGCATATCGCCAAGGCCAACCGCAGATGCCCCGCCTGACACGGCAAGCATGAACAGCAACAATGAATAGCGACGAGCGAAGCGAGTCAAAGACAAAACTCCAAATAACATCAAATTTGGTGAATTGTAGCTGTTATTTCTTGGCCAGATAAACCGAATCATCGAAGCTGGCAACCCATTGGGGGCGGTAAATCACAAACAGCGTCATCATCATTCCTGACAACCACGCTTCGGAAAATGCCAACAGCAGAAAATAGGGGAAATACTCGCTGATCAGATAGTCCCATTCGTAGGCACCAGCCAGAGCCAGCAGACTCGTTGCCGCAAAGCCGACGCCAATGATCGTCAGCGCCGCCCCGAAAAAACCATTGACGAAGATATAGACAAAGAAATGGCGAGGCAAGGCGCGGGAAAATACGCGGAAAAAGATCTGGCTCAGGCCGACGCTCAATCCCGCCAGCAACAAGGCATTGGCCGCATAGGCAAACGGCCCGGCCTCACCATTGATGGTAATGCCCAAAGTCACCAGGGAAAGTCCGACGAACGCCAGATGCGGCCCAAAGCTCAGGGTAAATACCGTCGCCCCCAGCAGGTGAAAATCAAGGCCCGGCTTGACCCCGGCCTTGAGACTCCAGATCAGGGTGAGCAGAACAATCATCCCGAGCCAGACATTGAGTTGTTCGGAATCCCTGAGACGGGCCCACGGAGCCCGCCAAAGACTATGGGCGAAAAACAGTAGCCAGGCGATCCAGGCCGCCCAGTACCATCCTTCGCCCAGCAGAGTATCTGTCAGATTCACATGACAATTCTAGCCGACCGCCGCCACCAACTGCGGCACGACCTCGAACAAATCGCCGACCAGCCCGTAATCGGCGACCTGGAAGATCGGCGCATCGGGGTCCTTGTTGATGGCGACGATGACTTTCGACTCTTTCATGCCGGCCAGATGCTGGATGGCACCCGAGATGCCGACGGCGATGTATAGCTGCGGCGCGACGATCTTGCCGGTCTGGCCGACCTGATAGTCGTTCGGCACGAAGCCGGCATCGACAGCGGCGCGGGAAGCGCCAAGGGCGGCACCGAGCTTGTCGGCCAGCGGTTCGAGCAGGGTGTGGTAGTTCTCGCCACTGCCCAGACCACGACCACCGGAAACGATGATCTTGGCAGCGCCCAGTTCAGGACGCTCGGACTTGGTCAGTTCGCGGTGGGTCAGCGTGCTCTGTGCCGTATCAGCGGCAGCGCCGATGGCTTCGACCGGGGCACTGTTGCCAGCGGCGACGGCATCGAAAGCGGTGGTCCGCACGGTGATGACCTTGACGCTGTCGGCGCTCTTCACCGTCGCCAGCGCATTGCCGGCGTAGATCGGACGGACGAAGGTATCAGCCGATTCAACGCCGGTGATTTCGGAAATCTGGGCGACATCGAGCAGCGCAGCGACACGCGGCAGGAGGTTCTTGCCGAAGGTGGTGGCCGGGGCCAGGATGTGGCTATAGCCGGATGCGTTGGCGATGACCAGCGCCGTCAGGTTCTCGGCCGTCTGGCTCTGGTAGTGGGCGGCGTCGGCGACCTTGACGGCGCTCACGCCCTGCAGGCTGGCGGCGGCCTGGGCGGCAGCGGCGCAGTTGCTGCCAGCGACGAGGACGTGAATGTCGCCGCCGATCTTCTGGGCCGCAGCAACGGTGTTGAGGGTGGCGGCCTTGAGGCTGGCGTGGTCGTGTTCGGCGATTACAAGTATGGGCATTGGTTTCTTCCTCAGGCCGCCTCGGAGCGACCGGTAGATGATTGAAGACGGGGGGCTCGGCGGCGAATCGCGATTCGCTTGACTCGCATCCCCGCTAGCGGGGCCCCTGCTCGGTAGCTCACGCGATTACCTTGGCTTCGTTCTTGAGTTTGTTGACGAGTTCGGCGACATCGGCGACGCGGATGCCGGCACTGCGCTTGGCGGG
>ERZ1034361.357-NODE-357-length-31323-cov-4.389170_pt1 | contig 31323 bp, 74 predicted proteins | sample MGYA00520617_ERZ1034361 | MGnify/ENA primary metagenome ERZ1034361 (study PRJEB33736, sample SAMEA104284507) | Azolla filiculoides | biome: Urban; feature: Water surface; material: Ditch water | place: Netherlands | collected 2015-10-28 | depth 0-0.1 m ...
CACCACCTTCAAGGCATTTTTGTTCACATTCAGCTATTATCAAATGTTATTGACAAGTCTTAGAGAAATTGGCTTTATTAGAAGCCTAAGGATAATGAAAATATGAAATGAAATCAAACAAAGTGCTGCTTAGTGCTGAGCATCTATTCTAATTAGGTCTATGATGTCTCATGTAGTAGTCCTTTGTGCGGTATTACTTAAGCACATAGATCTTTCAGCATAGTCTCTAAGCCTTCAGGCAAAGCAATGCCGCACACCTTGCCAGTTTCTTTGTAGTCTTTCCAACCGCCATCAGGCGGCTCTGCTTGTAGCTCTAAAAACTTAGTGCTTTTCCAACCGGGCTTTATATTTTTGTACTCCCAAGCAACAGGCTTCAACTCCCGCAATTCACGGGCAGCGGCGAGTGCTTCGTCTACTCTATCCCATACCTCATACGATAAAGATTCACTTTTTGCATATACAAGCGCATCAATAATCAGATCAAGTCGTTTCATGGTTGCTCCTTACCGATAGCTGCCGCTGCTCGCACGATTGCCCGTCGGGTTGCTGCGTAGCGGTCGTTAAGATTCACGATTTCTTCAATGGCGTATGATTCTATAGCAACGTGGTATGTTCCCATATGAACCCACAAACACAACTTCACAGCCAGACGCAGAGCATCGCCATCGTCGGTTAGTGGGTTCCATTGTTTTGCACCATGCACATTCTGAGCGGGATGAAAGTCAGTTACATTTACTGCGTATCCGTTGTAAAAACTTAATTTATACCCCGCAGCTTTAGCCGCCAAAGTTAATAACTCTTGATCATTCATTCTTCAACTCCGAAATGTTTTTGAATCTTTATACCAATTTTACTTCGAGGATGGTTACATTTTATATGTTCCTCGCAGAGACAATCTTTTACATAATCATCCGCAACAGCAACACATTCCTTAATAATCAACTCGGCGAACTTCCACTCATCGTAGCCAAGATCGCCTACGAAATAAAGACGCCAAAGTTCGTTAATTCGTTCGTTCATTTTTCATACCATCGAGTAATTGACGGGATTCGCTTAGAACCATTGCAATATGATTCATATTCTTTCTTAATAAATCAGCGGTTGAACCTTTCTCTTCTGCAGCAAGTTGATAAACATTATCAACCCATAATTCTGCTTCTTTCAGATACGCTGTCATTCGTTTAATATCACTCATCATTGCACCCTAATATCTGGAATAATAGTTGATGGTTTAAACGTCACACGGTAGAAATGTTTGCTTGTCTTGTTTGGTTCAAGTTGTTCTACAAAATATGTCACGTTATCTGATAGACCAAGAAAATGTTTCTTGTATTCAGTTGGACTTACTTTACAGATAACAGCAACACGTTTTGGAGAAGTAAGAGGTTCAATAGAACACAAACCTTCAACCATCAACAAATAATCGCTTGTGATGCCGTTATAGAATACAACACGGCGATTAATTTCAAAGTTATCAGCAGCCTTACTTAGATTTTGTGATACAACTTGTGCATCATCAACACAACCAGTTAACGCTGCTGCCATGGCAACTACACATAATAATTTTTTCATTTATTCTTCAACTCCGAAATGTTTTTTAATCATACAGACAACAGCAGTAATCTGTTCATCGTCTTTCAACGGAACCATCGATGTAAGTTTCCTAGCATCATCACAAATTTTAATACATTCCCCGACAATCGACTCGGCGAACTTTTCTAATTCTTCACCATCTGATACCACATACATCTTATCAAACTTTGGAAACCCAGCATCTAAAATGAGTTGTTTAATTCGTTCGTTCATCACTTCAATCCTATCTGGCCATCGCCAATCATAAACTCAAAGGTTTCCCACAGTTGGTTAAACTTGTGGTCATATACTTTAGCCAAGGCTTTGAAATCTCCCACATCAGCTGATCGTCCTGCCAATAACTTAATATCATCGGTCAGTTTCCAACAGTCCAAGAGCTGTTGCTCTAAATCGAACCTATCTTTTCGGCTCATTGTGAATAACCCTCCATCAGTTTATCAGCAACCCACGCATAAGGGTCTCCATCACGAGCCTTCGCTACGCCATAGGGCATTTCGCCATTATTGCAATAGTAGTCAAAAGCGGCTTCATACAAGTCCTGATCCAAGTCTCCAGTTTCACGGAGAACAAACAACTCAGTACCGAATTGAGTAAACAAACTAGCGATTTTCATTTTAATTCCTTTTTCAACAGGATCCATTATACATGAACCACGGTAGAAGTCAAGTGGCTGTGCCAAAATACAACACTATTCCTTCATATCAGCGATTTCCGCTTCAATGTGTCCGTTAATATCAACTATAAGACTCTTTCCGTACACAAGACTCTTATAACCCTGTTCTTCTAATAACTTCACATAGAAGTCTAAACGATCCTGTGCCTCATGTAAGAGATACAGGTGGCGAGGAAGTTTAATTAATTCAGTTAGAGGCATATTACGCATAATCACTCCAATTCAGAAGCAGAAGGAACGAAAACCCAATCGTCCTCACGATCATCAAAATACCAATAACCGATAATCATACCATCAGCCTTTTCAGCAAATCGGGAATTATTCATTTCAATACCTTTTTCAACAGGATCCATTATACATGAACCACGGTAGAAGTCAAGTGGCTGTGCCAAAATACAACACTATTCGACTTCCTCATCAATTTCATACCAAACATCCAAGGCAAAGCCTCGGTCGCACTCAATGGCATAGTTCTCAGCCTCTTCATAGGTCTTAAACTCAGCCTCTACTGTACGCCAAGAATCAGGATAGCACGACTCACACCGCATAACCTTAAACATAATCACTATTCCTCCAAGGCATCAGTGTCCACACCAATCGCATCCATGTAATCATTGAAATAGGTGTTATAAGCGATCGGATCCATCTCCTTCAGAATAGCAGAGGGAGAGAATTCAAGACCTGCAATAACGACCGAACCAGATTCGTCCAGCATATCATCAAAGCGCTCATAGGCTTCAGTTAGCGACATCATATTAAACTCCGTAATCAGTAAATTCTGCAAAAGCGACTATAACGAGAATCGAAACAATACCAAACGCAGCGACTAGTAAGTCCATATTAAACCACCGCAGCAAGAAAGATAAAAGAAGAGATAGCAGCAACAGCCATCAAAATCACACAAACCACATCTTCCGCAAAACTGTATTCCATTTTCTTTCCTTTGTTATCTCATTACAGGAACCATTATACACGAACCAGTGGGATTGTCAAGAGCCCTATACCAGAGTGTTGTATTTAAGCAACAGCGCTAGCACCAGTCATATGCGAATTACTCATCAGAGACCCTACTAGGACGCACCTTTTCGAAGCCCATTATTGCATCTCCACTTCTTTGAAATAGCCATAAGGGATACCTAACTGAAAACAGAGGTATTCCCTATCTTGACCCGCATCGAAAGATTCCGCAACCCAACGGATAGCCGTTTCACGGTCCCGAGCACCATTAGTTAATAGAGTAGCAATGCAGGCCTCAAACTTCTGGATAGCCTCCTGCTCTGCGGCCTCTTCCGAGAGGCGAGCTTGAGTACAGGTACCGGAGAGAACCTCAAACTCACGGTCGAAGTCCTCCAGAGTCCAGCTGGAAGTATCGATACCACGGGGGCGGTATCCATACGCTTCTTTAAAGAAGTCCCAGTAGGTTGCCTGAGCCTGCTCAAGAGGAGACAATTCGTCCCAAGATTTGAATTCACTCATTTTTTTCACTTCCTTATCAACTCAACAGGATCCATTATACACGAACCGGCAAGGATGTCAAGCGCTATCGGCAACTGTTGCTATAATACAACACTATGACTAGCTACAAAGTAGGCACTATCCAATCCACCGTAGGCTTCTGCCAAATTTACAGCAACTAGTTGAGCCTTTTCACGGTCGGCAAATACTGCTCGAACCACTTGAGCATAGTCCATAGCCTCATCCAGAGGTGAACCGTCCAAAGTGTATCGCATCATCACAAGGTGGACTTGGTCAGTCATAGTTCTTTTTATCTCCAAATTGCTCATTGTAGGCATAACCGGCATAGTAGGCGGCGATAGCCTCAGGGGTCATCTCCGCTTCTTCAATACGAGCGGACATAGCCGTGGCGCCGACATAGTAATGTGGCTCCTCTGGGCGACCGTACCAAGAGTCAGCACTACCACGGTCAAAGGGACCACCATGGCGGGCATTATAGACAACGCCCCCGAATTCTACTGTATCCATTTTTGTTTCCTTATTTGATTTGCCCGAGCGCCAACATAGTGCGGTATTCGTTAACGCTGTAAACGGTGTCGCTATTCACCATAACTCCGTTTAACTTATACGAATAACGCCGACGACTATTTGGAGTGAGAGTGATACGGGTTTTTCCTTTAGTCAGAATAACCGTTCCTGAATCACGGCGCTCATAGTCAACCGTAGAGCGAAGAGCCGTGGCAGCCTCTGCCAGTTCTTCCTGCATTTTACGCATGGCGGCAGCCATTTTCGAAAGTTCTTTTTCTTTGGCAAGGTACTGCTTGGCGGTCATAGTCATTTTTATTTCCTTTCTCATTCAACAGGATCCATTATACACGAATCCAGGCAATTGTCAAGCACTATCCCAGCTGTTGTTTATAAGCAACGATTGGCCAAAAACGCATTGACACATTCCATAAGGGGGCTAGGAAAGTATTCATTATTCATCCGAACGAGCTCTTTATCGGTCAGGATGGCCAAGACCTCAATTTCAACTCCATACTTGGCCAAGTCAGAGACCATGGCCACTCGGCGATCCGATGCCAGATCCAGAGCAGGTGCATTATAGCAGAAGTCAGATTGTGATTTATCCATGATTATTCCTTTGTTATCTCATTACAGGAACCATTATACACGATCCCTGCCCAAAGTCAAGCACTATCCCAGCTGTTGTATTTTTACATCATTTTACTGCATCCTTTGCTTTCTCATCCGCCAAGTAAATGGAATACAATCCTCTGACAGGAAAGTATAAACCAACTGCAACCAAAATCATGGTCATTTGCTCAGTGGTCAGCACGATAAAACCAGCACCCACAATCAGACCAATCAATAAACTACCGCAAATTACTACCAATATACGTTTTAATGCTCTTGCTTCTGGACTCATATTCACTCCTAGTTCCGAATAACATAATAACCAAGGTCACCATCATCATTAGTGGCCCGAATAATCTCAACCGAGAAACCCATATCACTCGCTGCCTTATACAGGTGCGTCCATGCTTTCTTTTCCTCACTTAGGATAAAGAAACCCTCATCCTTACCGAGTTGGCGTACAAGCGCCGAGGCACCATGACCAGCACGCTTCTTTGTTGCACGGATATCAGCCAGTTGGTTCTTGGTGAAGCGGACAATATCAGAAAAAACATTCTGTTTAACACGGGTCTTCATTGCATTTCCTTTAGGTTGGTATCATAGTGAAGCATACTACCCTGGACAAGTCTTCGGAACGGGCTTTTACTATTTCACCGTCTGAAATATGCTTCACAATGGGGTCTGGTTTAAACCTCCAGACCCTGAGGTTTTCAAGCCATCTTGGTGACGGTCACTTTAGAAGGTTTACGAGCAGCACGAGCGGCTTTGGCACCGACAGGTTTGCTCAGTAGCTTCTCAAGGCGAGCCTTGGCCTTAGCGATGGCGTTATCACGGCGCAGCGCACGTTGGTCGATCTTAACTTGTTTGGTCAGAGCTTTCTCAGCACGGACTTGAGCAGCCAGAGTACGGACACGCAATTTCATTTCAACCAGAGCAGCACGAGCAGAGGTCAATTCAACTTGAACAGCGGAGAGGGTTTTAGACATTTTGAAATTCCTTTTGAAGAGTCAGTATTAGTAGGTTAACACAGGTAGATTGGATTGTCAAGCAATTTCTGGTTTGTTGTTTTTTAGCAACATTCCGAATAACCCTTAAATTAGACCTAACTGCTTTGCAATTTTCTTGGCCTCAGCAGGCAACTCAGCACCCGGAACAGCTAATGCCGCCCGCATGGCATTGAGCTGTGCAGCTGTCACTTGCATAACCTCATTGGGGTTGGTAGCAACAGCCTTGGCTCTCAAGTTTAGCAGAGTATTCGTTTGGCGAGCATTTAGTGCATTTGGCATTTTTATTTCCTTATTCATTACAGGATCCATTATACACGAATCCAACCAATTGTCAAGCATTATTTGGATTGTTGTTTTTGAGCAACAGCTTCAAATTGCAGGGTTGCTTCGAGCAACTGGTCAAGCACATCCAACTGGTTTTTTCCTGATGATTCAGAGATTAAACGAGCAAGAACCGAAGCGAGATATCCCGCTGAGTAGGCACTTCCAGATACTTCCTGAGAAGCGGTCACGAAGTTACCAACGATTTGGTTGATGGTAATAGGGTTGAATTTTTTAGTACGTTTCATTTTTTAATCTCTTAATCTCTAATCAATATAACCATTATACATGAACCAAGGCAAAAGTCAAGCAATTTCTGGTTTGTTGTATTTTAGCAACAGACCGGTGTTGTAATTAAGCACCAGTCCAGCGCACGGCCTCAAAATTAAAGTTATCCGATAACAGGTTACCACGAGCAAAGTTGGTTGCCGGTGCCTTCCAAGATTTAGCCTTCAATACGTCTCCACGCTTGAATTTTGGTGTATCTTGAGCCACGATAAACGAGTGGACAGAACCTTTACTAACCACTTTGATATACTTGTTCCCAGGCACTATAGTCAGGCCTGCATTGAATTGCGTAACCATTTCCTTACGAATCTTGCTAACCTCATTCCAACCTGCATAGTCGGACTTGATTGCTTCTAGGTACTTCTGGATCTGTTCTTGCATAATCTTTCCTTAGATACGAGACAAGTTAATGATACGGCCCGGATAGTCATTGAATGACACCTGAACAGGACAGTACACGATTTTACCGAGACGGCCTTTGCACTCTGAATCCGACCATGAGTCCTTGGTCACCACAATTTTGTAGGCCTTATATCCTTGCTCATTGTTAATGTCCAGAATTTCACCCTCAACAAAGCAGTCCTCACGACCGACCATGGGTTTGAAGTCATAGGAACGGATAACATCACGGACTTCGAATTTTTCAGATTTCATATTCATTTCCTCTCTCATTACAGGAACCATTATACAGTAACCAAGGCAAAAGTCAAGCAGTTTCCACTTCCTGTTGCTGAACCACAACATCAGAAATTATCACACCGCCATATATGGCCTGATAAGTCTCCGCCATGGCCAGTACATAGAATTGACGGAGAGTCCCTTTAGTGGTCAATAGAGTATATTTCATCATTCATCCTCAGTATGGTTCCATTATAGGGCAGGATAGGATAATTGTCAAGCAATAAAGGACAGGTGTACCCCTTACCGTGCTTGGAAACAACGGATTCGCTGCTCTAAGCTCTTGATTCCATTGAGGTTTTTTTCGTGCTTTTTGTTGTTTTTGAGGTTAGCTGCTGTTGTATTTTAGCACGGAGGGTTGACACCGGCACTGGTTGGCGTATAATGGTAGGTGTCGAAGGAAACGGGATGGACGAGGAGAGTATTCGTTACATCTAGTGTTGCACAGATACAACACTCACGCCGAGTTTGTTTGGGTCATTATAACATATCGGAGAAGGTATTGTCAAGCATTATATTAGCCGTTGTATTTCGGCAACAACTTGACATAACGTCCATTATGCGAATGGTTTGTAGTATAGAAACAACGGAACCAAATAATCTTCTTGACTATTCGGTAAGGTTGTGTTATAAGCGGTCTATTACTTTCTGCATCTTACGGTCTACTATAGTGATTAGTTGGTCTCTGTGGAGTTCTAATTCCCTCAGTTCTTTCCACTGGTCTTCGGATATCGTGTGGCCACTGTTACCATCACCGCCGGTACGGTAAATTTTAATGGTTTCCTCAAATATTTTCATATTATCTCCCTCTCATATATAGCACTGTTTTTCGGTTATTCGGACACTACCAGCATAATATTCTGTATATTCACTGTTTATTAGAATATTATACTGTAGCATCTGTTGCCCACTCTTTTTCTATCAAATTTACCCAAGATGAATCTGGAATATCTTCTAAAGGTAAATCATCTGGTATCGGGTCTAACCCATATTGGTTTAATATATTATAAACTGTACCAATTCCAATGCCAACTTCTTTTGCTATGGTTTTTATACCCACGTTATTCGACCTAAGTTCTTGCACCGTTTTAACCTTTTCTTTTGTCATAGTGGTTGGTCGACCAATAATTACACCACTTTCTCTTGCTCTTTGTTGTCCCAATTTAATCATTTTATTGTGTTCAGCCTGTTGGAATTTTACTATTCCATGCAATAAATTATGGTGATATGAGCACACGGTAATTTCACCGTCATCCGTTATAATACCTTTTGAGAATAGATAAGCAAATATTTCGGTTGATTCACAATCTTTTAATTGTTTGGTATCATCAAATCCTTTAGCCTTTTTTCTTTTCGCACCTGTTACCACCACTGGTTCTATGTGGTGTTGTTGCAAATCGTTGGTCGTACCGCAAACGGCACAAAAATTTAATTTCATTTATTATCTCTCACATATAGTTCCCACAGGTTATCGGACAAGGCATTCTCTATGTCCGGATCTAACCTATGTTGGTTATTAATAAACTCTTGTATATCCCTATCGGCTTCTTTATCTCTCTCTGCATCCTTTATATTCATTAGAACACAGCATTGGCATGATAATACGCAGGTCTTTTTACCTCTTAGTTTGGCATTGGCACCGGATGTACCGTGGTGTATACTTTTCATTTGATTTCAAAATAATCTAATAGGTCATCGGCGGCAAGTTCTAGTGCTTCATTTGGACTATCAATATCATCATAGTCCGTCTCTTTGAGGTACTTACTACATTCTAGGATGATCGCTTTGGCAAAGGTCTCCAGATTATCAGAATAAAAGGTATATGCATCTGGATCATGTGGCGGATTCCATTCCATTAGATTGGCACACTCGATAGCGAGTTGTTTAATTCTCTCATTCATTCTTTAATCCTTTATTTCATACCATTTTTTAATAAGTTTATTTGCTTATTTACCGTATCCGTAGTATGGGGGTAGTTCTTTTCCTGTATCTAAATCATACCATTTGATCATAGAAACAATTTCGCCACTATCATTCATTGATCTTACTCTTACAGTTTTGGCAGGAAGATATGTGTATGGATATATTGCTATTGATTCATCCATTTTGTCCAAACCCCATCTTGTGTATTTGATCAAATATCTCTTGACCAAGAGCCATTAGAATATCTTCCTTACATTCTTTATTCAGAACATTATACATGTATAATGTTTCAAAGTCAATGGAAACGTCAACAGTTGCAAATTCCTCATGTGTTGTCTCATCAACAGAAGTTCGGTAATTGTTTATTCTCATCATTCTTCAACTCCGAAATGTTGTTTGATAGACTCGTAATCTATACTATTCTCTTGACAAAATTCCTCAATATCGAATCTGTCATTCATTGACTTACTTAGATCATTGGCAGATTCTATAAACTCCATATATCTAGATTCTATGATATCATCATTAAGACGACTTTTCATTCTTCAACTCCGAAATGTTCTCTCATTCATTCTTTAATCATTTCCGCATAGATCCCTAGAGGTCTTTAATCTATTCAGTTCCGTATATCTGGTCTCACCGTATTGGGTACTGGAAACCCACTGGCGGTCACAGGTTGAGCATGTGACCGTTCCTGATTTTATATTACCATCAGGGTTCAGGTTATTGCCGTGTTTATCATATATCGGAGCATAATACATTGCAGTCGTGGTAATCATACCTACTCTGAATATACATTCTTTCTCACATCCGGGATTTGGGTTCATTATCTTTTCTTCTTAATTAAGGCCAAGGATTTACCATAAACCCAAGGATCACGATGAGGCAGGTGAGCACCGGTTGAACCGTCCCAATCTCGGAATTCTTCATCATAGAATCCTATCTTGTTCAGGTCTGGGTAATCTCTCTGCAATTGTTCAAGTTCATCTGCCCATTGTTGCCATTTATCATCACTGACAATGCTATCGTCCATTTCATAATAAAGGCATGAGTGTATGAGCATCTGGCTTCGCCGTTGTTTAATCTTTGCACCAATATCGGTACTATTATCTTCAAGGAACGATTCTAAACTCATATCAAAATGTCGGCGTGAATATTTTAGTTGGTGCAGGCGCTCGGTTTTTACTCAGTTGGATAATTTGTTTTATCTGTTCAATATCAGGCCTATTCTGCCATGTACCAATAAAGAATCCCTGAATGTCGGTAATACCACGCAATATGTTCGGACTACTAACATATCGATACTCTTGAGCATTATATCCCTTAAGTTCAATGTGTCTTCTGTATTGTTCAAAACTGCCTGCCACTATAAAAATCATTTCATTATCTCCATCACAGCACCATAGAATAATAATATCATAAAGACACCAAGGAATGAGGCAATAAAGATATAGAAGGCCAAGAATGCCGTATATAAAATGTACCTCATTATAATCTGGTTCTCCGTAGAGTTCTTACCGTTGTGTCAGGCGTGACGCACACTCTTGCCTTGAATAGTATTGTATCATTATTGATATCGGTGGATCTGGTAAACTCAATCAGTTTGTTTTCTATGATATATTTAATTAATTGATCAGCGAGTTGCCGTTTAACAGTAGTTTCAACCATTTCGGTCGAATCTAGGAACAAAGCATCATGTTTAGTCAAACAAACACTTGCTACGACCATCTTACCTAATACATCAAAATCATCAACCGTTACATTGGTTACGGAATACTTGCTCACATCTTCTCCTCAGTTCTTCATGATATAATTTTAATGTCATAAAGGCAATGGCATTCCTATCACTCAAGGTTTCTAATAGTTTGATGGCCTTTATCAACTCGGTATTGTTCAATCTATCAAAGTCCATATTATACTTCCGTAAAGTGCCTTTCTAATTTGTGTTGTTTGATATATGTGCTCCAATCATATGGCACAGGTTGCCTTGATGCAACAACACCAAACGCAACCAATTTAATCAGAACAGCCAACTCATAGTTGGTAACATCTTCCTTTGGTGTATAATTGTACCGCTTAGAATCAAACTGAAATTGTAGGTCGGTTATTGCCATCTTTGTCATTGGCCCGATAGTTGGTGTTAACTGTTCAGTCATAGGAATCCCATTTCATCTTGAGGTTCTAATAGGTCATTATGCTCATGGCAATATTCATACACCGGTTCATCTGGTGGATTATATGGGAAGGTTACAGGCACAAAACAACCCTTTGATGTGTAATACACCTTTGTGGGTGTGCCTTCTTCATCACGATCCCATTCCCAGAATACTTTACCATCAATATTATATACCGAGTCCTTGTCTTTGAATACAGAACCATATCTCTTGTTCTGCTGTAGTTTGGTGCCATCACCGTAATCACTCACATCGTTCCATTCATCGTCTTCACCAGTTAATGGTGTCAATGGTTTAAAATTGGCCAACTTTGTGAACAGATTAATAAGGTATGGTGCGGAGAAGCCTGAGTGGCCTTGATCGCTAAACAATTCAATCATTTGCAAGACATTATCTGCCATCATCTTATTCATTTCATCATCAGAATCCATCATACCAATGACTTTCAATTCATTCACTGCATGTTCATATAAACTCATTATATACTCTCCACAATATTACTATACTTTTTTAACTTCTCTAGTTTACGATTCATAGCCAATTCTATACCAGTTTCACTAATAAATCCTTGCTGTTCTAATAATGCCACTAAGCAAAGCACATCGCCAATTTCCTGTTCAAGGTCTAATCGATTGTTCTCACCGAACCTGCGATACTTCGATACGGCCTGAATAACCTCAGCACATTCTTCTTGTAATATGCCAAGAGTCTCCATCAATCGTTCACTGTTCATTTATAGATTCCCTTACCTACAGGTTTTCTTCGTAATAAATCTGATAGTTTCCATTGCCATTGATAGTATGTGTGTCGAACACCAATTGTGATTCTTAAATAAGGTAAGATACAACCAACATATACCTCATTAGGACCGATCTCAGCATCCACACCAAATGAAAAGTTATCCAATGTCCAAATAGTAAATATCAACCAATGTAAAGTCCAACTATTGGTATTATATTCATCACCTTTACGATAAGTAAATCGTGGAACTAATGGACAAGCATCATTAGACCACCACTTGTGTAATGGGTAATGTTCCCACCAATACTTTTCTCTATGTGCCATTTCTACACCTTCACTCATTCTTTTAACTCCGGATAATCTTGTTCTAATACATCCAGTTTAGATTTCAGTTTAGAGTGTTCATGTTTCACAATGGCAGTATTAATAAACTTTCTGGCGTGGTGATTTATTGTGCTTCTCTGCCAATTAATAACACTTAAATCTTCTTGATTGTTCCAACCCTGAGTAGCCACACACAAAGCGGTAACTAGATTCTCCAACTTTTGAATCCGTTTTTCCATTTCATCTTGCGTCATTCTTCATCCTCATATTCTTCAGATAATTTGTATTGTATCCAACTCTCAATTATATAAACTGGAATCAGGATCAACCACAACCATGCATTATCATAGACCATTGCACATGTGTTAATACTTAATGCACCAATCATGAAGAAAAACGAATAGTCAGGGCTGAATATCTTTTCGGTTAAACTCATTTAATTTCCTATTATTATCCATAGACACTACCTTTCTGGCCTGGCTCATTGCTATGAGTACAGGCATAATCGTGGTCTGTTGCGTGGGGACACCTTTTGTTGCCGCATATACCACATACGATCATTCGCTGTGTGTGGACGGGCCAGAATATATCACCGATTTGTGTGCCTTCCTTACGTTCGGTTAGACACTTTCGGCAATTACATTTCTTTGTCTGGGAGTACATTCTGCATCAATCTCGCATTTAATACAAAGTTCTCAACGATTAACTTTGTTATTACAGCCATTATAACGAGTTTATCGTCTGATTGAGGCAAATATGCATCTATTACGTTGGCAGCCATTGTGTGCCAAACTGAGTCATCATCGACCCTTAACATGCCGAAATCTACTGGATCTTCCGCATCCACATCCTGTGCCAATTGGGCAACGAGGTTAATCAATTCATCTGTAGTCATAATATATCCTTACCAGTTTATTTGTTCATCTTGATCCAATTCATCATCGCTCGGTATGTGAATTAGATAATCTTCCATTGTTAGTTGGTTTTCACCGGCAGCTGCGGCGATAACTCTTTGGCCAACCATTTGATAGTGTGCAATGCCTTCAGGGGTGTCGGCATATTCTTTCCTGCTCTGCGACTGTTTGGCTCTTGTCTCATCGGTAATTTCTCTACCTGAATTACCACAGGATATAGAGCAATATGGTCCACGGCGGCGATGTTCCTTGCCGCATTGTGGACACGTTTTAAGACGATATACTCCAGGCATTAAAACAATAAACTAGTATTTGCTGTTGTCGTAGAACACATTGTCGGTCCTAGTCCTGTTGGGCAGATTGGATTCGAACACGAATATCCCATCACGCCATCCAAACTAATACCACAAACACTGCATGAATTATACATCTTTTTATATGTTTTTACAACATCTGGAACATGTTGAGATTCAACACCACGAATCTCTTCAAATGTTCCATCTGTGTAATAAACAATAATCTTACTCACTTTTTTCATTACATTAATCCCTATATTTGGTACGATCCTTCATATTGTAATAGACGGTCATACACACTTCTGAAAAACTATACCATTTTTGTTTGATGTACTTCATTGTATCCTCATGCGGCACGCTCCTCTTCACCATAATCATATTCTTCATCTCGGTAGAGCTGCCTTTGTTCGATTGATTGTTCTTGTAACGTTTTCTCACCAAATGCTTTTCTAGGATTCATACACATTACACAATGTTTGTTACCACAATTCATAGGTGATTGTTTGTGGAATTTGTGTGGATTATCAGGTACAAAACCATTAGATTTTGCAATTCTTTCCTGCTTGTGAATTGCGTTCTCGGTTTTTAATAATCTTCTTGAATGTAAAAACTTGAATACATCGCCACTCATAATGATACCTCCTAGTAGTTCATTAATTATACTTCACTAACAAAAAATCTGCGGCAATTATAACTGAATTTCAACTGATGCATCTTTAGTTAGCATCATATTGATATAATCAACAGCATCAATCTCTTCGGTAAAGTAACGGACGAGTGTTTGGCCAGTGTATAGTGAGGTGAATATTAAAACCACATTCGATTCATTATGAATGGAGAATTTAATAGCCCACCCACCTCGCACGACAGGTTTAAAGGATTTTAAATTATCCTTTATTTGTTGCCGAACACGGGCACTGGACTTTACCTGATTTGATGAATTGTTTTGCATTTTCTTCGGATTCTTTAACAGTTTCTAACACCTTCTTGGTGTATATATTGAAAGTGTTGCCTGTTAATTGATCGAATGATTTGATGTTGCTGATGATATAAGCATAATAACCTTCTGTAACTGAAACGGCAAAGTCTTTTACTTTCTGGTCAACGTGTGACACGGCTTGTTGTGGTAAAATATAGTTATACATTTTATTTCCTTAGACTATAAAATGTGCCTCGAAATTGAGCGCACTAACTATTTATGTTGCAAGAGCACATAAAAATGACTATTCTCGGTCTTCTACCTTCAATTTTGCCAAAATATATTCTTTCACCAAACTGGAACGAACAATGTCCTGAGCCGTGAATTCAATCTTGGTAAACGAGGACATATGCATGGCAATATCAAAGAATTTTAGAATACCAGACTTGTCATTACTCTTGCGTAGATCGGTCTGTCGGTAATCACCACACCAAATGATCTTTGAGCGATAACCAACACGGGTGATAACCGTATCAATCTCTTCAAAGTTCATATTCTGCATTTCATCCACTATAATAATGGCGTCATCAAATGACATACCACGGATGAATGATGTGCTAACGAATTCAATATAACCTTGCTCTTCTAATCTTTGGTATGCATCCTTGCGGCCGAATAGTGTTTCACAGATTTGTCTATATGGTTGTTGGTAAATGTCCATCTTCTCACCAACATCACCTGGCAAGTGTCCCATCTCTCTTGATTGGACGGCTGATCGCACGATAATAATCTTTTGAAACGGATTGGATTTATCCAGAACCTCTTCAAGTGCCTTATACATGGCGATGAATGTCTTGCCTGTTCCTGCCACACCATGTAATGCAACAAAATAGTCTTGTCGCTTGTATGCATCAAAGAATAGTTTTTGATTCTCAGTCAAAGGATCAAATGTCTTTAGATCATCAATACGGATTTTTAGGTGTGTGCCTGGTTTCGGTGTAACGACTTCTGCTGGCTGTCTTTTAGTTGCCATGTGCTTCCTTTACAGTTTATTTAAAACGTGGGCTTTGTGAATCTTGCAACTTACCCACTTGTTATAGTATGAATCGGTTAATAAAGCATCTCTTAGAAATATCTCTTTGGTTTCCCTGTATGAGCATTCTGACCGAGATTTACAAAGGTATAAAATTGTTCTAGTGAAATTCTCCTCGCCGTGTTGTTTAACATCTGCCTTCAATTCATCGGACGATGACCAATAGTTCTCCCATCCTGAGGACAGGCGAACCTTTTTAGTCTTACCTTTGATTTGTTTTCTACCAGACTTGGTAAAGAATTTTTTGCCAACGTATTTACGTTGTGTTGTGTTATTGATAATCTCATAAACGAACCCGAAGTTATCACCTACATCTTCCTCCGTAAATACTTGGCCTTTGTACGTCCAATCACTAGTCCTCTGAGTCATCTTCAGAGTCATCATCAAAGAACATCATTTCAGCACAGAACGGACACCACGTTGGGTCCGATTCTGTATTCATTTCATCGTACTTAACGGTAAATGTGCTTTCACAATTAGTACAGGTATGTTTTAAAGTCGCCATATGCTACCCTCCTACGAGTATATATGGCGATTTTTATGTCAGGCCTTACCCCATACATCATTCCATGATCCAGACAATGCACCCTTAGCATAATCTGTTGCACGATTCTCAAAGAAATTGGTGTGTGTTGGTGCGTTAATCATCTCCTCAACCCATGGTAACGGATTGCGTTTGACTTTAAATATACCTTTCATGCCAAGACCAATAAGACGGCGATCAGCAATATAACGAATATACTTCTTCACATCCTCTTTGGTCAGGTTCTCACCTTCATTGATACCAAATGCAAGGTCAATAAACTTATCTTCAAGTTCAACCATTTTCTCTGCAATGGTGTAGATACTGGATTTAAGTTCATCATTCCAAATCTCTGGGTTCTCTTTGATGTATGTCTTAAACAATTTCATCATCGATTCGGCATGCATTGTTTCGTCAACGATTGACCATGTTACAATCTGTCCCATGCCTTTCATCTTACCGTGTCGTGGGAAGTTCAACAACATAATAAAACTAGAGAACAATTGCATACCCTCAGTGAAAGCGGAGAACACAGCAATGTGTCTAGCAGTATTCTCTTTTGTACCATTTCTACTCGACAAGTCCATGACATATTCATGTTTGTCTTTCATCTCCTGATATTCAAGGAATTCATTGTACATAGTTTCAGGTAGACCAAGTGTTTCGATCAGGTGTGAATATGCAGCAATATGTAATGCTTCACGGGCGGCGAAACCCATCAACATCATCCTAATTTCTGGCTGAGGAAAATAAGGAAGATAATTGTTAACGTAACCGCCAGCAACATCAATATCTCCTTGAGTGAAGAAGCGAAAAATGTTGGTGAGGAATGTTTTTTCTTCATTTGTTAGTTTCTTTTTCCAGTCTTTCACATCTTCAAGCATAGGTACTTCAGTATGCAACCAATGTGATTGTTCGTGTTTTAACCATGTGTCGTATGCCCAAGGATAGTTGAATGGTTTAAAACTATCCCTTGTATCGGTAATTTTAATTTCTGTTTTCTTTATCATTATTCTGTGTCCAATACTAGTTCCATTTTATTCAATTCATTATTCCAGAAAACTCCAATGACTTCTCTGTAACCATCTTCAGTAGCAACTACGACCGGCATACTGGGTATTTTTTTACTCATTATGCCACTCTTCTTATCAGAATGTTTAATCCAAACATCCTTGATCTTATTAGATAGGTCGTATGCATCCATTATTTGATGAGCTCTTCAATCTGATCTGCCATCAATACGCCAGACTTACGGCGAACCTCTACACCATCTTGCATGAAAACAAGTGTTGGCACACCACGAATCTTAAACTCAGTCGCTTTATCACCATCATAATCGATGTCAATTTCAATGAGTTCAACATCACCAAAGTCCACATGTTTCATATTACCTGCCAATGATTTACATGGTTGGCACCATGATGCTGAAAATTTATATAATTGTTTCATTTTATCCCTCGCAAGCCAAACAATCATTACCTTGTGCAATTGCACCCATATCTAATTCTTTAATTACTTCACGCTCAATACGTTTCGAGACCTTATCTGCCTTAGCAAGTTTCTCGCTTCTGCAATAGTATAACGTCTTTAGACCCTTTTTCCAGGCAAGAAAGTGGCAAGCATGTAGATACTTCACATTAACATCGGGACGGAAGAATAAGTTCAATGACTGTGCCTGATCGATATACATCTGACGATCAGCGGCATGTTCAATGACCCATCGTTGGTCAATTTCCATACCAGTCTTGAATACATCTTTCTCATAATCATCCAGAATATCCAAATGTTGTACTGAACCATCATTAGCAATGATACTCGACCATGCATCCAACATATCTTCTTCCGATAGGCCTTTACTACGCAACAAACGGTCAAGGAATTTATTCTTATTCAGGTGTGAACCACTCAATGTATCCTGGCGGTAAGCGTTAGCCCGATAAGGCTCAATTGAAGGACTGGTATTTCCCATAATAATGCTTGAAGAGGCGTTGGGAGCAATAGCCATAACGTGACTGAAACGGCGACCAGTGCCAGCTGCATCAGGAGCTTCGCCTCTCTCAGTACCCAATTCAATATTTGCATCATCTAATCCTTCACGAATATGTTTAAACATTCTAATGTTGGAGGATTTTGCTAAAGCACTCTCAAAAGGAATGTTTTTAGATTGTAAATAGGCATGGAAACCTAATGCACCAACACCAATTGACCGTTCACGCATAGCTGAGAATCTAGCACGGGCAATACCATCATGTGAGTTGTCGATGAAATATTGTAACACGTTGTCCAACATTTCTGCAATATCTTTCAAGAATAACGGATCATTCTTCCATTCATCATAATATTCTAAGTTAACAGAAGACAAACAACAAACAGCGGTACGATCCTTATCTGTGGGCAGAATGATCTCTGAGCATAGGTTTGATTGTTTAATTGATAGACCCAAGGCCTTTTGAAATTCAGGCATGGCACGATTACTTGTATCAATAAAATGCAGGTATGGTTCTCCTGTATGCATACGAATATCAAGAATCTGTTGCCAAAGGTCTCGAGCTGATACTGTATCACGAATGACACCTGATGCTGGGTCACGCAAATGCCATGAATCATCCGCATTGGCATCCAACATAGAGGCCTCAACCAATTGCATAAAATCATCGGTAATATTAATACCATGGTGCAAGTTGAGTGTACGCATATTCTGGTCACCCGTTGGCTTACGCATCTCTAAAAATATAGGTATGTCAGGATGACTGATATCAAGATAGGCGGCGTAACTGCCACGGCGAGTGCGGCCTTGCCTGTAAGCCAATGACGAAGCATCATATGTTCGCAAATGAGGCATGACACCAGTAGACTTATCGTCAGCACTACGAATCCCCAAACCAATTCCAACTCCACCCCCTAACATTGATAACCAATTTACTTCCGACAGACAATCGACCAGACCTTCTGCGCTATCGTGCAAATAAGGGAGGAAGCATGATATAGGAAGGCCACGCTTAGAACGCCCAAAAGACAGAATGGGAGTGCTATAAGACAACCAATGCTTACTACTATATTCATACAATCGCTGCGAATGATTCTGGTTCGACCCGAAGGCTTTCGATACATGTGCAAATCTCTCCTGTGGTGATTTCTCTTCTTCTTTCATATATGATTCTTGCAGACGTTTAATCCCCAATTCATCAAACAAACCATCACGGGAATAATTTACCGTAATACCATGTACAATATCTGTCATTTACTTCTCCAATTATTATTTTTCTACGAATTCTGTTGCCATGGGGAATACCTCAGCAATTACTTTAGCACATGCACGAGCAATTTCCATGTGTTCTTTCTGTGTACCATTACCTGAGCGAACGGAGATAAAATGAATCCATGATCTAATGGTGCCATTCATGTACATCCTTGATACCGTTAAACCTTCAGGCAACACGGCACGTGCCTGCTCTTTTGCAACACCATGATCTACCGCCCACTTATATGCATCATTAGCTGCGGCAATCACAGCTTCTTGTTTCCATCTCCACTGTTCTTTTAGATTCTCTGCATATAAGGTATCATCAAGTTCAACTGAGTTCTGCCTGTTCTTTTGATCCTGCAATCGTGCTTCACGCATTACGAATTTCAAATCTTTTGTTGGGTCGGCATAACGTTGACTAAATTCTTGGAAGGAAAATGATCTGTGTCTAAGAATCTGTCGAGCAATATCTCTAGTAGTTTCAATTTCCATACAGGCATTAACCATCTCCAATGGAGACCAGTGTGCGTTTTTAACTAGGTAATTGATTAACTTCTCGGAGGTTTCAGTATTGAATTGGTTTGATGGGTTTGATACACGGGCACAAAATGCAACCAAATCTTGCATATCTTCTAACCCTTCATCATATAACTCATCTGTTGCTTGACTATAACTGATTAATTTCACTTTCATAATTTCTTCCACATATTGAATTTTAATTGAGCTTGAATACTACTGAATGTGTTAATACTTATGATGCTATCAATTTGATCCACAGAGATACCATTCATAATAAATTCATTTATATCTTTACCTGGCATAGTTTCAGGCCAGATAACTATCTTATGTCCTGCCTTGATTGCTGCACCCATCATCTTAACAATATCTTTATTTCTAGGTTCGTTGTCAAACACCAGAACAATATCTTTCGCTTCAATGGACTTAGCGGTCAATGCAAGGTTCGCATCGCCTGAGGCTAGACTATTATTTAGAAATAATGAATCGATCGGACCCTCTACCAGCAAGACTTTTTGCGATAATATTATTCTATCGCACCCATAGATTAATTTATTTTCACTGTTGTTTGTTCGAACCGTGACATATCTAAGTTTCTCTTCTGCTGACTCCAATGCACGACCAGATACAGCTTGTAGCACATTGTATTCATCATAGAAAGGAATGACCAATCGCTTATCTTCTGATAGCTTCTTACCGTGTTCAGGATAAACCTCATCTACAAATTTCTTGTAGTTATCTGTATACCATAATAGTTTATACTTCTCAATTGGGAGTTTTCTGCGTTTGAGGTAATCTAAACAAAAATGGCCTTCAGGTAATTTATCACACCTCTCGGCATTATCGTAAGATAACTCTTTAGACATTTTATCAAATCTAGGTGATGGTATATTAAAGGTTTGTTGACCGTATTGTTTGTTGCCGGCTTCACCTTCTTTGTATCGTTCCATGATATATTCACGGAATAGACCTGGATCCAATTGTTTAATGAAATTGCCCAGACCAACACTTGCACCACAATTATGGCACATATAGAACATATCGTTACCCTTACGGAAAAGGTAACCACGCATCTTTGATTTATTTTTATGAGAATCGCCACACAATGGGCAACGGCAATTGAAAAGGTAATCATGCTTACGCACAAACTTTTCAAAGCGAGGGGAAATAAGGTGGATAAACTTCAGGTCAACTTGCAGTGACATAGTATAGATACCAAAAATAATCATCAACATGGATGATAACACAATTACTTACAAAAAGCAACCTATTTTACAAGTTTGCCTACAATATCTAAGTTACCTAATACCCATCCAGCGATGAATAGGGCACCAACAATTGTCCAACGCCATCTTTCCAAATTCTCAACCTTAGTTTGTAAAGTTTGAGCTTTGGTTTCAGTTGGTTCTTGTTTGTTCTCTACCAATTCAAGACGCAGGGCATCAATGCGAGAAGTGATGTGTTTCTCGACTTGATCTATCCTATCATGTAACTCCCTAGACTGTGTGGTAATTCTAGAGTGTAATTCTTTGATATCATCCTTCAATTCGGATTCAGCCTTCTCATGTTGACTATGGCGTTGTTCGTGTAGAGTAATCATTTTTACCAAATTCAGGCTCATCTCCTGAATCTTTTCCATTGAAAGTGACACTCTCTGAGCGAAATCAGTTGTTACTTCAATATCTTTTTCCAACAGACCAATTTTTAATCTGATGTCGTTTATGTTTTCTATGCCGTCTTTCATAACACTTGATCTACCTGCTCTGGTGGTTTTGGTTTGCCTGAAGAACTGTAATTGATTGGTGGCGTGGAATTTGGATATGGTGCAATCTGGTTGTAAGGTCGAGATTGAATGTTGTAAGAATTTGTACTAGCTAACTTTTCTTGTGTGCGACCAAAAGCTGCAATACCAAGTACTGCACCCATAGCCATGTGGAATAATCCAGCACCTTGCAAAGTTAATGGATTCCAAGCTGATGCAACAGAACCTTCAGGATCAACAGATTGAACTATTGACCATAAAATTGGAAATAAAATGAAATCGAAGATACAAACGAGCATATACATCCAACCCATCATTGGACGCCATTTTGTATTCATCCAATCTTCTTTCAGTTTCTCAGTATCGAGTTCTTTATTACTTGTTCCAACACCCACCGTTTAATCCTTGTTATTTCACTACATCAAAAATTTCTTTTTGTTGTTTATACCAATCGTTCCAAGTTTGCACTTTTAACTTGCACTCATGATATAAACTGTAGTTCTTAGTCACAACAAGTAACACATCACTAAGTTTATCGGTACCAACAGGCACATCGATCAGTTCTTCACAGGGTGTATTTAGGCTATTAGGAATTTCAGGGAAGGTTCTTTTTACTGGTGTTGCCATACATCCGGTTAAGGTAATCACTAACGCAAGAGATAAAATTACTTTCATTTCTTTTTATCTCCATTATGAGCACTTGAGTTCAATATATCTATGGCCTGAGGTGTTATCTTGCAAACCTTATCTAATTCGGTTGATGCATCCCTAATAGATTTTTCGGTCTTGTATTGTATCTCTTTAACCACTTGAACACGATCAACATATACTGTTTGAATATTAGCATTGGCTTCTAACGATTTCTTTTCCGCTGCGGCTACTTTAGCTTCAAGTTCTTTTACTTTAGTTTGCCATTTAGCTTCATTGACAATACCACCTTCCATCCAAACCGCAAATAATAAAACGATTGAAGCAATTGTTTTTATTGGAAAACTATACTGACTGATGAAAGGAACAAACTTGATAACATATGTTGAACCTATAGCTAATACACTTAATAGTAGTAGAAGGTGATATATCCAGTTAGGGAGTAGTGATAAAAACCACATTATCTGCCACATGTTAACCGCCTAAGACCTGCATGGCATGATGGTAGTTTTTTGTTCTTTCTTCTAAACCAATTGTGCCGCCGTTGATACGTTTAGTCATCGTTAAAATATCACCTGTGTCGGCATATTGGTTAAGGTTGTTTGTCTCCCAGAACCAACAAGCTGACTGTACTGCACCTTCAAAGGTCTGTAGGTATTCAGGTATTTGTTCTAATGGTGTTTCAATAGATTCAGCAAATCGTGTGTAATTATCTTTACCGGTTAACTGAATTAACCCTTTACCTGAATATTTCCATCCGTCACCACTCGCTTCATTACCATTACCCATTCGGTCGCAGTATACTTTATTCGCAATTTTTTCTGGTTGCATTGCATACTGTTTAGCTATTTCAATCGTAGGAAATCTTGAAGGCCAAACCCGCATCAAACTTTCAGCTCTATAATTGAGATTCTCTTTTAACTGTTTAAAATTTCCAGATTCATGAGCACACTGAGCAATAAATGATGCTACACGTTCTACTGTATTAATCTGGTAGTCTGGTAATATCTGAACAAGAGCTGAGTACCAATAAGGTACATGTTGGTTGCCTGGAATCAGTTGTGTTAATTGTTCTTCAGTAAAATCAAAATTAAATCCTGGTGTCATTATAATCTCCAATTAATCCTTAACAGGCGGCGTAGTTTGAACCGGTGTACCTTTATATTTTTTATGCACGATAACGGTTCTGCATGTGCGTTGGTTTGTTCCATCTTTATTCTTTATAACGTTGCCTGCTTTATCTTTAACGTCAGAACAAACTTTTTTTGTTGTAGTTTGAGAATAGGCGGTTACAGAGGTGAAACATAAAATAAAGGATAGAAGAAGCTTCTTCATTTTCCTTTGCCGTATCGAAGATACATCATTGCACCGGTTTGTTCATCTTCAAGTACAATACCTGATTTCCAATTCTTATTTGCATACTCTGAAATTTCTTTTGCGATCACTGGATCACCAAGGTAGGATTCAAATCTCATACCTTTACGCTTCAACATACGGGCCATAACAAAGGACTTTGTTGGCACTTTGAATACGTCAGAACCTGCAAATTTCTTTCTTTTAATTCCTGGTTCACCTTGAGGTCCGACTCCTAGACCCGCAATTGCACCACCGCCTGCATTGTTGGTTGGTACGCCATCTTCTTTTATCTTCATTTTATTTGCCTTAATGCGTTAGCAACTGTCATATCCACAGGTATATCATTTGAAAGGATATCTTGTCCTCTAATACCACGAACAACCTCTGGCATATAATTTAAAAACAACAAATATGTCTTTAATGTGGAATGGTCTTCTTTATGGATCTTGTAAAACAACATTCGTGTGGACACATCAACACCAAACACATTATACATGATTACTAGGTGATTGATTATCAATCGTTCTCTTACCTCTCCGGTTTTTCTATACCGACAAAATAAACGCTTCAAATAATTGAAGCGCTTCATATCTTCCTTGAATTCGCTCATTATGCAATCAGGCCTGTCATAGGCTTTGATTGCATAGAGCATAAAATTCTCACTACTCAGATTCTCAAACATCTAATTTGCACGTGGCAATATAATTATTACGTTCGTTCTGTATCTGATCCATTTTCATAATCTCCATCATTTAGAAGTTCATTCACACCATCTTCATCGGTTAATTCCGAATGAAACTCATAATAACCATTCTCATCAGGCGCATATATTACATACAAATATGTATCATCAAATTTATATGCGATTTCATCGCCTTCAGGATCAAGGTTAAAATGCATACCAATATCCAGTCCAAATGGCAGAATTATATTTCTAATCTTCTGCATACCGGATTGTGGTGAAAGAATTGGTGCGGCTAGTGCATCACCCAACTCATCGTTGATAGCATCAAAAGGGGAGTCGGATGCCGAAGCATCCTCTCCATCAAACAAATAAAGATCAGAATTCATTATGTGTTAGCAAAAACCACGTTATCGTTAGCGGAAATTGTACCGTCACCAGTCATAGAACCCATTGCAACCAAGGTTTCTGACTGAATACGACCAGCACGACCACCGGTACCAACGGTACGCAGTACCCAACCAGCATGAGCGGGATGGCTTGTCTTGTTGTTTGCTAAACCGATTTCGTTAGCATCAACACCAAAAACACCGATAGTTAAACCAGTCTTGAAAGCACCGGAAGTGTTGTTAGCGTATAAGGTTACACTGTTAGCAGAAACACCTAAACCACTAGCAACTGCAAATTTTGGTGCTGAGGTATTAGCGTCTGTATTTGACCATAGGGACATTTTTTTCTCCTGTAATGTCTTATTTATTGTTATTCTTGTCTTATGATTTGAGTGCTGATCTCAGGATCTGGTTGAAACTTGTCCTTGCCACCACTTGTTACTTTCTTTTCGCCTTTCTTCTTCTCATCCTTAATTGCAGCATCTTTCATAGCTTCACGAACGATATCAGCTTTACGGGTAGGTTCAGATTTATTCATTGTCTTGGTCTGTTTTGCAATAGCAGCTCTTGCTAAATCTCTCGCAACGGACATAGGACCGTGTTTGGCACCAGACTTGTCGATGTGTGTGCCTGTTTTCTTTGCATACGGAGGATCGAATGGTGCATTAGACATTTGTTCTTTGATGTGACCATACTTCTTCTTGTACCATTCTGGCATACCATTCTTCTGACGGAAATATCTAACTGTTGCCGAATCGTTTGCTTGGTCACGATACTTGTTTTCTGCATCTGTGTTGTGACTCTTCATCGCTTCAGCCGCTTTATGTGCATCTTTAGCAATATGAATTAACTCATCATTAGTTTTCTTGTGGTAGTCATGACCTTCAAGTGGATGGCGTTGTGATGGACGACCCTCTTGGACGACCTCTTCATTGGTCGAGTTCTTCTCAGCTTCTCTTTCTGCTTTCATTTTTTTCATTAAGTCCGTATAGTAACTAGGGTCAGGTAATCCACTCTTCTTACGGAGTTCCTGATGATATTTGTAAAGTTTACTTTCATCTTCTGTAACACTTGGTGTCACGATTACATTATTTCTGATGGGTTTCTTCGGTTGTTCAGGATGGAAACGACCCTGAACAATGTTTTGATCCTGCTCGGTAAATAATTGTTTCAGGGTCTTTGCCATCTTATTCGCCTTTGGCTTGCTTGGTTGCGGTTGCGTACATTACTTCTTTTGCACGGTCACCGTAACGATCTTTAAATCCTTGCAGATTCTTTTTCATGCCTTTGACGTTCTTTTCCATTTCTGATTTTTCATCTGAAGACAATTGGCGTTCTTCAAGTTCAACTTCTTCTTTCTGGACTTCAACAGCTTGAACAGCAGGTTCAGCAACTTTAGCTTTGTCTTTACCTAGTGACTTATCAATAGCCTTTTTCAATTCTGCTTTGAATTCGTCATTGGTTGGTTCTTCAACGATGATCTCTTCTTTGTCATCAAGTGCTTCAAACAAACTCTTTAGGTTACCATTAGCATATACATCCAACATTTCCGAGAATTTACGCTTGTGTACAACACCCTTACCTGTACCAGTCAACTCACCTTGTGAAGTTTTCTTTGACTGACCTTTCTTCAGGTCTTGTGGCACTTTACCAAATTTCTTTTCATACTCTGGAGTACCTGGGAATACTTCGTCAATCTGCTCAGATTCTTCTTTACGCAGAATCTTAAAATCTTGAGAATCAAGTTTACCATTCTGGTTCTTATCAAGAACCTTTTGTTTACCCTTAAGAGCTTCTTCAAGTTCAACTTCTTCTTTAACTGAAGACAGGTGTTTTTCTAAACTAGACTGGTCTTGGCCATGTTTAACCATTTTACCATCTTTCGAGTGTTTCCATTCACCGTAACGGTTAATCTCAATGGAACCCTTTTCTGGATGTTTCATCTCAGCACCATATGTACTGCGGTGCCATGTGAAGCCATGTTCTTTAGCGAACGCAGCGGTGTGTTCTGTCAGTTCAACTTCTTCTTTAGTAACCATTGCTTTGATCTTTGCACCAGAGGCACCAATGCCTGCTTTGCGTTTTTCTTCTTTCTCTGGTGATACTTTACCTAACTGTTTGACGGCAGCAATGCGATAATTAAGCATTTTATTGGTGCTTAATTCGTCAATCTGTTGTGTATCTTCCATTACTTTCATAGCAGCTGAAGCAATGGATTTATTCAATTTGTCTGAGTACATATAAATCTCCCTTTTATGTCTTATTTATTTTTTTATTAAACTAGTTGGAACCAGTCCATTTTAGGTAAAACTTTTATGTTATTGTTCATACCTATGGCAGTTAGTGTGAAGGTTTCGGATGTACCATCGATGAATCTACCCAACTGGAAATCATAATTCTCATATCCTCCAGCAACAGCTGCCGCACCAGCGGTAATAAAACCACCCTGAACAACTTGAGTTTTTCCATTAATTGATCCTAACGTTGAACCGGCTGCGGTGCTTGTGATATTATATTCTACAGCACTGCCGTAAGTTGGATGTGAAACCCATGTACCATCTAACGTCTGATAATTTTTAACCCAACGATACGAAACCGAAGCGTTACTATCCACGTATATGTGTGTCATATGTGGAACAACAACAGAGTTTAATTTATCAGTTTTTAGTCTAATCGAAATTAAAGGTACTTCTGTTCCTGCTGTACCCAAATCGACAGCGTTAGCAATAGTGTATCCTCTACTGATACCTTGAATTAAACTTTTACCTTGATAACCACCCTCAGAAGAAACAGAAGTACAAATCTGTTTCATTGTGGTGTTTCCTGTCGTAGTTCCTGTATTCAAAATTTCATATCTAACAGGCAAACAAGCCGAAGTCATATAAACATCGGTGTTTCTGTTATCGTGATGGAAAACGTGAGCAAGTCTGGGTTTTCCATCAACGATGAATCCACATCTAACATCACCCACACCCAACCATTCGATATCTATCCAAAAAATATTAGTTTTGGTCACATCGATACCGTTTGCATGACCATCAAAATCTGAAGTTTGTGATGAATATCCTGTACCATCAAACTTATCGTGATTCCATTGTGATTGAGGAATTAAAGTCTCAGCAGTTCCGTCTGAAGTGCTTCTAATAACTAAAGAATTTACACCATCTTTATTTTGAAAATATACACCATTATTGTTATCGAAATAACCGACTCTCTGCGTAACGTTTGCTTTTGGTGTTCCCATAGCAAAGGTCGACATAATTAGCAAAGACTTACCTGGTTGATAAGGCATAACACGGCGAGTCTGTCGTATAGACCTATCATTATTGGTTGTCGTAACCGTCATATTGACACAACTGGTATTTGCAGTATATACTGTTGTAGCATTCCCTGTATTAGCGGTATCAAATTTATTACCCTCTGTTCCGATCATTTGGGAGTCGAAAATCGTATATGGATTAGACACACGCAGACGACCAAAGGCATCAATCATTGTGCCCGATGGTGTCAATTGATCCGACAGCATCGATACTTCATAACGAGTGAATACTTGTCCCGAATCTATAATATTTTTGTCAGTTCTAAACTGTGCCATTAATTACAATTCCATCTTCTCAAAGCTTTATTAATGCGTGAATCTGGATCACGAGCGGTTTCAGCAGAAGTTAATCTGCTTTTCATACCTTTCATTCTACTACAAAATGATTTTCTGCGAGCGGCACGTTTACCTGACGGATCTTTTTCAGTAACAGCAGTCTGTAACTTTGAACCAGGATTCTCACGGCGATAAGCATTAACAGCTTTCTGTGATAGACCATCAGTCTTATCTTGGCGATTGACTTTCTGCCAATCTTCTTTAACAGGAACACAATTAGGCACCTTTTTGCCACCCTTGTCTTTCATTCCAACCATTTCATATCCTTTCCAACAAGGATCATTCTTCTTTTCTTCTGTGAATTGTTTTAGAGTTTTCATATGTAGGTTTTACTCTTAAAGGTTGAGAGTGAAATGCCTTGTTTCTTCAAGTCATCTTCTTTTTTATCTGATGTACTTATGCCAGTGTCATCACTTGATAATCCTTCAGCAGTTTTAGCACGAACGCTATTTGTAGTTCTGGTGAGGTTTTCACCGGAAGAGGCCATCGACAATCCTACTTCTGTACCGGCGTCGATTTCTTTGATGTTCGCTTTGAAGGACTTTTTGGCCTGCGAGAGGTGGATTTTGGGTTTGGAACTTGTGTTGTTTCCTCCATCTTCACATCCGCAACTTTCGGTAATTCTTGAGCCTCTGGTGTCTTGACTTGTGTGGGTTTCTTCCTGAATAAGTCTAGTAGTTTCTTGAACATTTGTATCTTCCTTTATTTTAATAACATAACCTTTTTCAGATTTTACAACTGAACCACCATTAACATGGGCTTCTTTTGCAGCTGCAGCTCTTAAGGCAAACACCCTAACTTTACCGTCTTTACCAATCATGAGTGAAGGTTTATTTTCTTCGGCATTCATTCTTGGCATAATGTTTACTGAACCAGCACTAACTTGTGGTTCAATCACACCAATGTTCTGGCCGAATGTCAGAAGGTGTCTAGCAGACATATCCGACATTTCATAACTGTGGTCATCTTCTGGTTCCTGTACAGGAATTTCATAGTCACCAGTTAACAATTGCATCGTTCTTGTGGCTTCTTCTGGTGTATCAGCGGTAACGGAGATGGTAACTGCTTCAGATAGGAAGTTATCAAATTGTGAATCCAAATCTTCTTTAACACTAGCAACCAACTTGTCGTTGACCGAGTGGTGTGTTACAACACCATCTTTACCATATCTACCGAAACCAAAATACTTAAGACCAAGTTTCATAGCTTGTTGATATGCAGCTGATTCTTTATTAGGTGTTTTCTCTGCACCATCTTTAGGTGCACCAAGAGTATCTTTCTTGCTCATTTCATGAGCAACCCAAAGATCAGCGGCAGGATGTGATGGTGGTTTTGAGGTGAAAGCTTTAACTTTCTTAAATAACTCCAACATCTCATCTTTCTTTGCCTTAACAACATCTGGCGATGCCTTACGCAAATCTTCAGAATTATCAAACTCTGTATAGTTATCACCAAACATCTTAGCAAACTCAGGCCTAGCGTTTTGTACCGCATCCCACTTCTGTTTACGGATATCCTCTGGGACGGTGCGACCACCACTAGCGCCCCGTTCGATGTTACGTTGCTTAGACACTTCATCGGCAGTATTCACTGCAACCATGTGGGTCTCGTATCCAATTTCTTCCAATCGTTCTTTAATCTTACGAATCTTCTCAACGTCATCACCTGTGCCGTTAATTATCAGACCATTACGACCTAATAGAGCTAGGCGTTCACGCAACTCTGTCATGTTCTTTGCTTTACCACGAACAACCTCACGAACCTCTTTCTCCGAGGCAGGCATGGTTTTATCCAAACCTTTTTTATCCATGAGATATTCTAACGCTTTGTCTGAATTGATTTCTGTCAGGCCGTGGCCGTCTAGGGTGTTACTCAGGACATAATCTTTACCTGAGCCAGGACCACCAGCTAAGAATACCGCCTTGAAAATGGACTTATCGTGAACACCTTCATTCAGGGTTTGTTCAAACAAATCATCAAGAGGTAAATCCAACTTAACAGATTCTTTAACACTCATACCTTTACGCACATGGTTGTATAACTCTTTAGCGTGGTGTTCGGGAACATGGCCAGGAATTCCTTTCTTGAATTCACCATAATTACCTTCTCCAGCATGTTTACGCATTTTTGATGCTGACATACCTTCTGTACCCTCAGCATCAGGATCACGTTCGCCAGCAGAATGTACTTCAATATGTTTGAAGTTATACAATGCACCTTTGTGTGTACCATTGTATTGTGCTAGTTTCTTTTTGTACTCCTCAACACGATCAGAACCAGCAACCATATGCAGGTGTGTGACACCTTTTTTATGCAATTCGGCTGCGTGGTGTAGGAATGTTGGGTGTTCTTTCGATGCGACACTTAGATTGGTGCCAGGAAAGAATCTGCGAGCATGCGTTAGTTTTTGTGCTGGCGAGAGAGGATTCTTAGCTTTGTCCTGTGAATGTGACAAAACCACATGGTGTGTTGCTTTATGCTGTTTAGCAATCTCTTTGACTTTATCAACCAGTGCGCCGTGACCGGTCGTTGGTGGATTCATTCTTCCGAATGCCAAAACTGCATGTTTCTCTTTCTCTTCTTTCAAGAGGAATTCTTTTAGTTTCATCTTCTCCCGCCTCTGCAGCAAGTTATAGTAGTATTTATGTATTTAATAATCTTACATAGTCTGAACAAACACCAAAGGTATTCATTTGTTTAATGTCATCAATCGACCAGTGTAATTCAGGCATGACCATGACACATAATTGACCGATAGGTGGTTTACCAGGATAAGCCCAGACATAACCATATCTAGTTAAAACATAATCATCAGTATCATGCCAGAAGAAATTCATTGATCGTTCTCTCACCATAGCTCTGAACGATTCATGATCTTTACAGTGAACCCACAAATAGGATTTATAACGATCTAAAAACTCTTCAGAAACTGGGTATTGTGGTTCATCATGTCCAAGATATAATTCACCATCTTTCATTCGCAGGTCAATCTCAACTTGAAAACCTTGAGAA
>ERZ1034361.358-NODE-358-length-31229-cov-7.448703_pt1 | contig 31229 bp, 31 predicted proteins | sample MGYA00520617_ERZ1034361 | MGnify/ENA primary metagenome ERZ1034361 (study PRJEB33736, sample SAMEA104284507) | Azolla filiculoides | biome: Urban; feature: Water surface; material: Ditch water | place: Netherlands | collected 2015-10-28 | depth 0-0.1 m ...
GACAGGAAGTTCAATGCCTTCTGCTTCTGCCAGTTCGATGATGGTCGATGGTCGCAAGCTGCCATCGAGGTGATCGTGCAGAGAGATTTTGGGAAGGGTGCGCACGTCGACACCGTCGACGAAGAAGTCCGTTTCTGACATTGCTTAGAGAACGTCGTCACGGCCAGAGATGCGCAGAGCATCTACGACTGACTTCACCTTCTGCGCATTGGCAGTGGTGGTCACCAGAAGAGCATCAGGAGTGTCCACAACAACAATGTCTTTCACCCCGACGAGGGCGATGGTGCGCCCTGTGTCGGTGATGAGGATTCCCGAGGAGGCATCTGAGAGAACCCTGGCACCTTCACCCAAGATGGCGAGGTCCTTCTTGTAACCAGAAGAGTGAAGCTTGGCAATGGAGGCGAAGTCTCCCACGTCATCCCAGTCGAACTCTCCAGGGATCACGACGAGCTTGCCAGCAGCTGCGGCAGGTTCTGCCACGGCGTAGTCGATGGCAATCTTCTTCAGCGTCGGCCAAATCTTGTCCACGGCAGGACCGCGCTTGGCATGGTCATCCCAGACCTCAGCGAGCGCGATAACCCCTGCGTGAAGTTCGGGCTGAGTCTTGGCAAGTTCTTCCAGAAGCACTGATGCCTTGGTGATGAACATGCCGGCGTTCCAGAGGTAGTCGCCACTTTCGACGTATTCCTCAGCAGTGTGAGCGTTGGGCTTTTCCACGAAGGAATCAACCTTGAGAGCGGAGGGAGCACCTGCCAGCTCGGTTTCTTCCGTTGCGTGGATATATCCAAATCCAATAGCGGGCTCGGTGGGAACGATGCCGATGGTGGCAATAAAGCCGGCGCGGGCTGCTTCGACAGCCTCGGCGACGGCCATATTGAAGAAGCGGGTGCCCTTGATCACGTGATCTGCGGCGAAGGAGCCGATGATCACGCCAGGTTCACGCTTTTCCAAAATGGCGGCTGCCAAACCAATGGCAGCAGAGGAGTCGCGGGGCTCACTTTCCAACACCACGTGGAGATCTGCGAGCTCAGGGAGCTGTTCTTCCACCGCTGCACGGTGGGCGCGACCGGTGACAACCATGACGCGCTGCTCTCCTGCGAGGGGAGCCAAACGGTCCCAGGTGTCCTTGAGGAGTGAACTGCCCGAACCAGTGAGGTCGTGCAGGAACTTGGGAGCGTCCGCGCGAGACAAAGGCCAGAGCCGGGAGCCTATTCCACCGGCTGGAATAACCGCGTAGAAGTCGGTCAGGGGCGTCGTTAGTCGTGCCATAACACCAGACTACTGGGCGTAAAGTTAGGACAAGTTATTGCCCACAACCAAGGAGGGTTGTTCGTGTCAGCTGTCACGGCACCACGCTCAGAAAAGAAGCCCCGTCCGGGCGGCACGCTTTACCGCGGCTACACCGGCATGTGGTCTTGGGTTCTGCACCGTATTACCGGTGTGGCCATCTTCTTCTTCCTGCTTGTCCACATTCTCGATACCGCTCTTGTGCGCGTCAGCCCTGAGGCCTACAACGCCGTCATGAGCTCGTACAAGACCCCCATCATGGGCCTCGGTGAGATCGCACTGGTCGGCGCTATCGTCTTCCACGCCCTCAACGGTCTGCGCATCATCCTGGTCGACTTCTGGAGCAAGGGCGTCAAGTACCAGCGCGTCATGTTCTGGGCAGTCATTGGCCTGTGGGTAGTCCTGATGGCAGGCTTCCTGCCTCGTCAGATCATCAACATCGTTCTGGAGGTGAACGGACAGTGAGCACCGTAGACGCACCCCGTAGCCCCTACGCCCGCACCCAGCGCTCCGGCACCAACTGGGAAAAGTGGGGATGGATGTACATGCGCGCCTCAGGCGTGGTCCTCGTCGTCCTCATCTTTGGTCACCTGTTTGTGAACATGGTTGCCGGTGAAGGTGTTCGTGGCATTGACTTCGCATTCGTCGCTGGCAAGTGGGCTTCCCCCTTCTGGCAGGTATGGGATCTGCTCATGCTGTGGCTTGCCCTGATTCACGGCGCCAACGGTATGCGCACCATCATCAATGACTACTCGAGCTCAGTCACTCTCGGAAAGGTGCTCCGCGGAGCAGTCTTCCTTTCTGCAGCTGTGCTCATCGTCCTGGGCACCTTGGTGATTTTCACCTTCGACCCATGCCCTTCGGTCAGCCCAGAGCAGCTCGGTTTGCTGCCTTCGTTCTGCCCACCCCAGTAATTCTTTAGATCACCCTTAACTACGGAGTATCCCTCGTGGCAACCAAGAGCAACGAAACCTACGAAGAGACCAAGCTCATCGACGGCGTTTACTACCACCAGCACGATGTTGTCATCGTGGGTGCCGGTGGCGCAGGTATGCGTGCAGCGATTGAGGCTGGCCCCAACGCTCGCACCGCTGTGATCAGCAAGCTCTACCCCACCCGCTCGCACACCGGTGCAGCACAGGGCGGTATGGCTGCAGCGCTGGCCAACGTGGAAGAGGACAGCTGGGAATGGCACACCTTCGACACCGTCAAGGGTGGCGACTACCTGGTTGACCAGGATGCAGCAGAGATTCTGGCTAAGGAAGCTATCGACGCGGTTATCGACCTCGAGAACATGGGTCTTCCTTTCAACAGAACTCCCGATGGCAAGATCGACCAGCGTCGTTTCGGTGGCCACACTCGTGACCACGGTAAGGCACCTGTTCGTCGCTCCTGCTACGCAGCTGACCGCACCGGTCACATGATTCTGCAGACCCTGTTCCAGAACTGCGTGAAGCTCGGTATCGAGTTCTACAACGAGTTCTATGTTCTTGACCTCGTCATGGTTGACGTCAAGGGCAAGCAGGTTCCTGCTGGTGTTGTTGCTTACGAGCTCGCAACTGGTGACCTGCACGTCTTCCAGGGCAAGTCGATCGTCTTCGCAACCGGTGGTTTCGGCAAGATCTACAAGACCACCTCGAACGCTCACACCCTCACCGGTGACGGCGTGGGCATCATCTGGCGCAAGGGTATTCCTCTTGAGGACATGGAGTTCTTCCAGTTCCACCCCACCGGCCTTGCTGGCCTCGGCATTCTCTTGACTGAGGGTGCTCGTGGTGAAGGTGCAATCCTGCGTAATGCTTCTGGTGAGCGCTTCATGGAGCGCTACGCCCCCACCATCAAGGACCTCGCTCCTCGTGACATCGTCTCGCGTTGCATGGTTCAGGAAGTGGCTGAAGGCCGCGGTGCGGGCCCCAACAAGGACTACGTTCTCCTGGACTGCACCCACCTGGGTGCTGAAGTTCTGGAAACCAAGCTTCCCGACATCACCGAGTTCGCTCGCACCTACTTGGGTGTTGACCCCGTGGTTGAGCCTGTTCCCGTGATGCCTACTGCTCACTACGCCATGGGTGGTATCCCCACCAACATCAAGGCAGAGGTTCTCTCCGACAACGACACCGTCATCCCCGGCCTCTACGCCGCGGGTGAATGTGCATGTGTGTCGGTTCACGGTTCTAACCGCCTCGGCACCAACTCGCTCCTGGACATCAACGTGTTTGGTAAGCGCGCAGGTCGCTACGCAGTGGAATACGCCAAGACCGCCAAGTTTGTGCCACTGCCCAAGGACCCTGCTGGTCCTATCCGCGACATGATCGAATCCATCCGCAACGCTCAGGGCACCGAGCGTGTTCCAGCTCTCCGTAAGGAACTGCAGGAAGAGATGGACAAGAACGCTCAGGTCTTCCGCACCGAAGACTCTCTCAAGTCGGTCACCAAGACCATTGAGAAGCTGCGTGAGGAATACAAGCACATCTCGATCCACGATAAGGGCAAGCGTTACAACACTGACCTTCTCGAAGCTGTTGAGCTGGGCTTCCTGCTCGACCTCGCAGAGGTTGTTGTTTACTCGGCTCGTAACCGTAAGGAAAGCCGTGGCGGCCACATGCGCGACGACTTCCCCAACCGCGATGACAAGAAGTTCATGAAGCACACCATGGCGTACCTCTCAGGGGACGCAACGAGTGATGACGCTGGTGACCACATCAAGCTTGATTGGAAGCCTGTTGTTATTACCAACTACCAGCCCATGGAGAGGAAGTACTAAGAATGGCTACCGAAGTCGCTACACAGGCAGCCGTACCCGAGGTACAGGCTTTCACCATCACGCTGATCATTCGTCGCTTCCTTCCTGAAATCGATGAAGAAGCTCGCTGGGAATCCTTCGACGTTGAGGTCTACTCAACCGACCGTATTCTCGACGCACTTCACCGCATCAAGTGGGACCAGGATGGTTCGCTGTCCTTCCGTCGCTCCTGTGCTCACGGTATTTGTGGTTCTGACGCAATGCGCATCAATGGTCGCAACCGTCTTGCCTGCAAGACCCTGATCAAGGACCTGGACATTACCCAGCCCATCTACGTTGAAGCCATCAAGGGTCTCCCCCTCGAGAAGGACCTCATCGTCGACATGGAGCCTTTCTTCGCTGCATACCGCGAGGTCAAGCCCTTCCTCATCGCGAACTCTTCTCCTGAGCCTGGCAAGGAACGCCGCCAGACCATTGAGGACCGCGAGCGCTTCGATGACACCACCAAGTGCATCTTGTGTGCTGCGTGCACCACGAGCTGCCCCGTGTTCTGGACTGACGGACAGTACTTCGGTCCTGCTGCCATCGTGAACGCTCACCGCTTCATCTTTGACTCTCGTGATGACGCAGGCGATGTTCGCCTCGACATCTTGAACGACAAAGAGGGCGTGTGGCGCTGCCGCACCACCTTCAACTGCACCGACGCATGCCCTCGTGGCATCCAGGTCACGCAGGCTATTGCCGACGTGAAGCAGGCTGTTCTGCGTGGACGCGCATAAGAACTAGTACTTACAAAAAAGACCCGGCCCTTTGAGGAAGGCCGGGTCTTTTTGTAGTTCCGTAGGTCGTCTCCCCTACAGAAGTATTTACTCGCTGCCGAGCTTGCGTGCCTGGGCTGCAGTGCGACCGTTCAGCGCACGAGCAGCACGAGCCTTGGCTTCGTCGAGTGTGACAGTAAGAAGTGCGGCACGAACTTCTGCCAGTGCGGCAGGGGTCATGCTCAAGGTGGTGACACCGAGACCAACAAGAACAATGGCCAGGTTGGGGTCAGCTGCTGCTTCACCACAGACACCCACGGGCTTGCCAGAGGCAACTCCTGCATCACCGAGCTGCTTGATTAGACGCAGAACTGCGGGGTGCCACGGGTCCTGATAGGAACCAACGGTGCCGAGCATGCGGTCAGCCGCCATTGTGTACTGAGTGAGGTCGTTGGTTCCGATGCTGACGAAGTCAGCGGTCTCGAGAACCTGGTCAGCGACCAATGCCAGTGAGGGAACTTCAGCCATCACACCTGGAACACGCAAACCGAGCTCACGGCACAGCCCCACGAAGTAGTCGGTCTCTTCTGCATCAGCAACCATGGGTGCCATCACCCACAGGTCAGCTTCAGTCTTGTTCTGAGCATTGACCAATGCGGTGAGCTGATCGCGAAGGATGTTTTCCTTCACGCGCAAGGCACGAATTCCGCGCAGCCCCAGAGCAGGGTTTTCTTCGTGAGCATCGTTCAAGAATGAGAGGGGCTTGTCCGCTCCGGCATCAAGTGCACGGACGACAACCTTCTTGCCGGGGAATGCTTCGAGGAGTTCGGTGTATTGAACTTCCTGCTCTTCCACGGTTGGTGCAGTTGCGGAGTCGAGGAAGAGGAACTCGGTGCGGAACAAACCAACACCTTCAGCGCCGAGCGCAATCGCGCCGGCGGCTTCTTTGGGAGATCCGAGGTTAGCCAGCAGAGGAACCTTGTGGCCATCCTTGAGTGCACCATCAGTAATAGGTGCATTAGATGCTTCGAGCCACTCTGAACGCTTCACTAGTGCAGCATCAACATCTGCCCTAGAAACTCCAGCGGTAACGGTGGAGGTTGCGGCGTTGACCACGACAAGAGTGTCATCGGTCAGCGACTCAGCTCCGGCACCCACACCCACGATGGCGGGGATGGACTTCGCACGAGCCAAGATGGCGGTGTGAGAGGTGGGGCCACCATCACGAGTGACGAGGGCGAACACCTTGGTGAAGTCCAGAAGTGCGGTGTCTGCGGGAGCAAGATCGTGAGCCACAAGAATGAAGGGCTCGTCTGACTCGGGAACACCTGGAGCGGGAACTCCACGCAGGTGAGCAATCACACGCTGAGCGACATCGGCGAGGTCAGCAGCACGCTCACCCATGTAGCCGCCCATGCCTTCAAGCATTTTCTGGAAAGAAGAGAAAGCGTCGAAGACCGCACGCTCGGCGGTCTTGCCCGCTTCGATGCGCTTAGCAATGTCCTTTGCCAGTGCAGGGTCTCCGGCCATCAAGGCCTGTGCGTCGAGAACATCCTTGGCTTCACCACCGGCTTTGACGCCACGTTCACGTAGCCATTCGCCGACAGCAGCGAGAGAAACTTTGGCAGCAGCAATCTCAGCCTCAGCCTCTGCTGTGCGTTCGATGTCTGCTGGTTCCGCCAGGGGCTCAGGCATGCGCTTGACGGGGCCTGCTGCGATTCCGCGGCCTACGCCGATACCGGTGAGCTCCATTGCTGCTCCTTGTAAGAAGTAAGACCTTCTCAATTCTTCATCAAGGAGGGCTGGTTTTTAGCGGTTAAGTTGTGGGTGTCTGTTTGCAAACGGACACAAACATTAACTTTACCCCCCTTTTATGTTGACAAACAAGTGGAATCGGGAGTAAAAAAAGACAAACAAACATTTTGCTGGCATAATGTTTGAAGCAACGTCCGCTAGACAATGGAGTCCCATGTACGCACCTGAACGCCACCAGGCCATCCTGGCCAAGGCGCGTCATCAGGGTCGCGTGGAAGTTCGCTCCCTCGCCGAAGAACTCGATGTCACTCCCGAGACAATTCGTCGCGATCTCACTGTCTTAGAACGTCGTGGCCTGTTGCAGCGCGCACACGGTGGCGCCATCCCCATCGACCGCCTCAGCGTTGAACCGGATGTCACCTACCGCGAAGGCATGCTCTCCGATGAGAAAGAGCGCATCGCACGAATGGCTCTCTCTGAAATTCCCAACGGCGGCTCCATCATCATCGACGCCGGTACCACCACGGCACGTCTTGCTGCCCTGCTTCCTCAGGACATCGACCTCACTGTGGTGACCAACTCGATTCCTATCGCTGCTGTTCTGGCTACCCGCCCCAACATTCAGCTACACCTTCTCGGTGGCCACGTTCGCCCTCTGACCTTGGCCATGGTCGGTTCATGGCCTGAGGACGCACTGCGTTCACTCTCTGTTGACGTTGCCTTCCTCGGTATCAATGGCTTGACTCCAGAGCGTGGCTTGACCACTCCCGACCTTGAAGAAGCGCGCATCAAGACTGCATTCGTTGATGCAGCTCGTCGCACCGTCGTCCTGGCAGACCACACCAAGTTTGGTCGCGAAGACTTTGGCCACGTTGCTCCACTGAGCCGGATTGACACCGTCATCACCGACAGCTCCATCGACAACGAACACCTCATCGAAATCGAGATGGCCGGCCCTGATGTGGTGGTCGCATGATCATCACTCTGACTGCCAACCCCAGCGTGGACCTCACCCTCGAACTGGACACCTTCACCACCGGTGAAGTGAACCGTTCAACCGGCAAGCACAAAGATCCTGCCGGCAAGGGAATCAACGTTGCTCGCGCTCTTCACAAAAACAGCATCAACACCGCTGCAGTCTTCCCCTCAGACGCAACTGTAGGTAGCTGGATTGAATCTGCACTGAGCGAAGTGGGAATTCAGACCGTCACCACACGCATTGCTGAAGAAGTTCGTCAGAACATCACCATCGTGGATGCTCACGGCGACACCACCAAGATCAACGAAGCAGGACCCCAGCTTTCTGAATCTGAAACCGCAGCGCTACTTTCGCAAATTGCGGGCGTTCTGGAATCTTCACCACGTTGGCTGGTTGCCGCTGGAAGTCTTCCTCGTGGACTTGATGGTTCTTTCTATGTTTCACTCGGCAAGCTCGCTCACGAACACGGCGTGCGTTTCGCGGTTGACACTTCCGGCGGGGCTTTTGCTGCTGTTGCACACTCAGGTGTTGCAGACCTGATGAAGCCCAACCACGAAGAGTTGGAAGAACTTGCAGGCCGTGAACTTCCCACCGTCGGCGACGTTGTGGAGTTCGCACAGAGCCTGCTTGGTAACCCAGGTGCTGCCATCGTGGTGAGTCTGGGTGAGAACGGTGCCCTGCTCGTGAACAGCCGTGGCAGTATTTGGGCCGGTCACGACCCCGTCACTCCAGATAGCACCGTCGGTGCTGGAGACAGCACATTGGCTGGATATCTCAGCGCAGACGTGACAATTTCTGAAGAACTTTCTAGGCACGAAGATGGCGACATTACGCGGATTTCCACCGCTGTCGCCTGGGGCTCGGCAGCCGTTCAGTTGCCTGCCACCACAGTGCCCGGGCCAAAAGACATTACTATTACGGCAGTTCACACTGTCATCAACCCCAGTTTCACCACCGCCATTAAGGAGCTCCACGTATGACTGACGCAACCGCAGCACTGACTACCGAAGACATCGTCATCGTTGGTCTGGTTGCTGAAACCAAGGAAGACGCAACCCGCCAGCTGGCTGTCAAGCTCGCTAACGACGGCCGCGTAACCGACCTCGACGGCTTCCTCGCCGACGTCCGTGCCCGTGAGGAACAGATGGCAACCGGTCTCCCCGGTGGCATCGGTATCCCCCACGCACGTTCTGCACACGTCACTGTTCCTTCAGTTGCTGTGGCAACCAGCGTGGACGGCGTGAACTTCGGTGCCGCTGACGGCCCCGCACACCTCATCTTCTTGATCGCTGCACCAGATGGCGCAGACGACAAGCACCTTCACATCCTCGCTGCACTTGCCCGCAAGCTCGTGCACGAAGACTTCCGCCAGTCCCTGCGCGACGCCAACTCTGGTGCCGAAATCGCAGCAATCATCACACGAGAGGTACAGTCCTAATGACCAAGATCGTCGCCGTAACATCCTGCATCACCGGTATCGCCCACACCTACATGGCAGCTGAAGCTCTCGAGCAGGCAGCTAAGAAGGCTGGCTACGAGATCACCGTAGAAACCCAGGGTTCCGCAGGTTCTTCCCCCATGAAGCAGTCGACCATTGACGCTGCTGACGTGGTAATTTTCGCAACCGACCTCGAGGTCAAAGATCGTTCTCGCTTCGCTGGCAAGCCTTTCTTGCAGATCGGCGTAAGCAAGGCTCTTGCTGACGCAGAGAACGTAGTTGCAAAAGCTGTGAGCTCCATCGACACCCTTCCCAAGGATGCCGGTAGCGCTCCCAAGGCTGCAGCACCCGCTGCAGCTTCAAAGCCCGCCAACGACACGGGTGAAAAGAAGGGCTTCTTTGCCCGCCTTTTCAGCTAATCACGGCGTAGCTTTTTCCATAGAGTTCTTGCTGAGACGGCAAGATCTGTAACACCAAACAAAATGCAATGAGGCATTGGAGGCCACAATTGTCTAACAACTCAGGAACAGGAACCCGCATCCGCCAATGGCTGATGACCGGTGTTTCCTACATGATCCCCTTCGTGGCGGCCGGCGGTATCCTTATCGCTCTGTCGTTCATGATCGGTGGTTATGACATCGTTTACCAGGACCAGGCAGAGTTCCTGGCTAAGGGTTTCAACCCTCTAGCCGCTCATGACTGGGCTTATGTTATGTTCGCCGTTGGTGCTGCTACCTTCGGTTTCCTCGTACCAGTCCTTTCGGGCTTCATCGCTTACGCGATTGCTGACCGTCCCGGTCTGGCTCCCGGATTCGTTGGTGGTGCCATTGCTGGTACCGTTGGCGCCGGATTCCTCGGTGGTCTTATCACCGGTTTCCTCGGTGGTTTCGTAGCTCTGTGGCTCAGCCGCATCAAGCTCCCCAACTGGCTGCGTCCGCTCATGCCAGTTGTTGTGATCCCACTGGTCGCAACCTTCATCACTGCTGGTCTGATGCTCGTCATCCTCGGAGGTCCTCTCAAGTCCCTCATGACCGCTCTGAACGACTGGCTGACCGGCCTCTCCGGTGGAAGCCTCATTGGTCTGGGTATCATCCTCGGCCTCATGATGGCATTCGACATGGGTGGTCCCGTCAACAAGGTTGCTTACACCTTCGCAGCTGCTGGTCTTACTGAGGCTGGCGCTTCGGCAGATGCAAACGACCCTCGTTTCGTCATCATGGCAATCGTCATGGCTGCAGGTATGACTCCTCCTCTGGGTCTCGCACTCGCGACCGTTCTTCGCAAGAAGATGTTCTCGAACGCTGAGCGTCAGAACGGTAAGGCTGCCTGGCTGCTCGGTGCATCCTTCATCACTGAAGGTGCAATCCCCTTCGCTGCTGCTGACCCACTGCGCGTGATCCCTTCGATCATGATCGGTTCGGGTGTATCTGGTGCTCTCGTTGCAGCCTTCGGTTGCACCCTGCGCGCACCTCACGGTGGCCTCTGGGTATTCGGCCTCGTGGGCAACTGGCCCATGTACCTGATTGCAGTTGCAATCGGTACGGTCGTAACCGCACTCCTCGTTATCGTCGCAAAGAACATCAAGCCTGGTGTCTCCGACGAAGCACTGGAGGAAGCAGTTGCCTAAAGCTCAGAGAACCGTCACTGTTGGTTCGCGCGTTGGACTTCACGCTCGTCCAGCCAGCACTTTTGTGCAGGCTGTAGGAGCTACCGGTCACGACGTCACGATTACTAAGCCCAATGGTGACAACGCAGATGGTGCAAGCATCCTCTCGGTGCTCGCTCTCGCTGTCGGACACGGAGAAGAACTCGTGCTCGATGTCGAAGGTGACAACGCTGAGGCTGTTGCAGACGAGCTGGCTAGCCTGCTCACATCTGACCTCGACGCTGACTAAAAGTTAGCGGGGCTCTTTGGCCCGTGGGTTCCGAAAGGAATCCACGGGCCTTTCCCTTTAAGCTGGCAAGTATGAAGAAGATATTGGCCTGGGCGAAAGCACAACGCCCCTACCGTGTCTATAAGGCATATAGCGCTGCTGGTGGAAACCTCCTGGCAGCAGGGATGTCCTTTCAAGCTGTCTTTGCCACCTTCGCTGCCGTCTGGGTGGGCTTTAGCCTCACCGGCATTTTTCTCAAGGATCGTCCTGAGATTCGCAAGGCGGTCATCGAGTTCATCAACGCTCAGGTGCCAGATCTCATTAGAAAAGGTGGGGTCATTGATCCCACTACTTTGGAGTCAATTACAGGCTTTGGCTGGACTGGCGGCCTAGCTGTTTTCATCGTGCTCTACACAGCCATCAACTGGCTGAACTATGTTCGCACTGCCGTGCGCACGATCTTCAACCTTCCACAGTCGAAGGTGAATTACATGCTGCTCAAGGTCTATGACCTTGTTCTTGCATTGATCTACGTCATCTTTGTTTTACTCAGTGCCACCGCAACAGTGGGCGTGACCAAACTCTCGGGTGTGATCTTCCCTGAACTGGGCATTGTTGATAAATCGGGTGTGGGCAAGATTCTGTTCGAAGTTATTGGCTTAGCAGTCGTGTTCGTTTTTGACACCGTCGTGCTTGCTGCCATCATTCGAATCTTGAGTGGGGTCCCTATCCCCTGGCGCATCCTGCGCAACGGAACTCTGCTGGGTGGCTTCGCTTTGATGCTCTTGAAGGTGTTGGGGTCTTATGTCCTCACCCGTCCAGAAAGCAATCCATTGCTCGCCAGCTTCACGGTGTTCATTGGACTGTTGATCTACTTCAACTTCGCCTCTCGGATTTATCTCCTTGCCACCAGCTGGGTTGCGGTGAGCATGAGTGATTCCGGTGTGGAGTTGAAAGACTTCGGCTGGGTCGTGCCCCACCGTCACGACAAGAACTAGCCCAATAGAATTAGGGCATGTCAGTCCGCATTGCCACCGTCAACGTCAACGGTGTTCGTGCCGCCTTCCGTAAAGGAATGAGCGAGTGGCTCGATGGTCGCGGCATTGACATTCTCGCCTTGCAAGAAGTGCGTGCTTCCACCGAAGACCTCGAAGAACTCTTAGGTCCCGACTGGAACATTCTGCATGACGCAGCAACGGCCAAGGGCCGTGCTGGCGTTGCGCTGGCCAGCCGCAGCTCGGCAGAAATCCACCGCGTGAGCCTTGGCGCAGATGACTTTGATACCGCAGGTCGCTGGCTTGAAGCCGACTACAAGATCGCAGGCAAGATCCTCACCGTCGTGAGCACCTACGTACACTCCGGTGAAGTGGATACTCCCAAGCAGGTGGAGAAGTTCAAGTTCTTAGACGCCATGCAGGTTCGTTTGCCTGAACTAGCCCAGCACAGCGACTACGCCCTCGTGGTCGGTGACCTCAACGTGGGTCACACTGAGCTGGATATCAAGAACTGGAAGGGCAACGTCAAGCGCGCTGGCTTCCTGCCCCAAGAACGTGCCTACTTTGATCGCTTCATGGGTGCTGCAGGTGAAACCGTGACCGGCGCTGATGGCTCTACCGGAACAGGTCTCGGTTGGGTCGATGTCGGACGTGTAGCTGCTGGTCAGGTCCCTGGTCCCTACACCTGGTGGTCCTGGCGTGGTCAGGCATTCGATACCGATGCTGGCTGGCGCATTGATTACCACCTCGCCACTCCTGCTCTCGCAGCCCTTGCTACCAACTACACCGTCGACCGCGCAGAGTCCTATGACACTCGCTGGTCAGACCACACCCCCGTCGTCGTCGACTACAACCTCTAGGACATCATGACCAAGCCCGTCATCCTCTCCGGCATGCAGCCGTCCAGTGACTCCCTCCACCTCGGCAACTACATTGGCGCCCTGGGCAACTGGGTCACTATGCAGGACGAATTCGATGCTTTCTACTGCGTAGTTGACCTGCACGCCATCACAGTTCCACAGGACCCCACAGAACTACGTGAGCGCACCCGCTCCACTGCTGCGCAATACATCGCTGCCGGTATTGACACCGATAAGTCGACTCTGTTCATTCAGTCCCACGTGCAGGCACACACCCAGATTGCCTGGGTACTCAACACCATCACCGGTTTCGGTGAAGCCAGCCGCATGACCCAATTCAAAGACAAGTCCGCCAAGCAAGGTGCTGATGCTGCCTCGGTGGGTCTGTTCACCTATCCGATTTTGATGGCAGCAGACATCCTCGCCTACCAAGCCAACGTCGTTCCGGTGGGAGAAGACCAGCGCCAGCACCTTGAGCTCACCCGTGACCTTGCCATGCGTTTCAACTCTCGCTTTGGTGAGACGTTCACCATCCCTGAAGGTCACATTCTCAAAGAGACTGCCAAGATTTATGACCTGCAGACTCCCACAGCGAAAATGTCGAAGTCAGCAGAGACTGAGGCAGGCCTGCTCAAGATTATGGATGACCCTGCTGTCACAGCCAAGAAGGTCATGCGTGCGGTGACTGACGCTGACGGCGAGATCCGTTTCGACCGCGAGAACAAGCCTGGGGTGGCCAACTTGCTCACCATTTTCTCGGTGCTCTCCGGTCGCAGCGTGGATGACATTGTCAACGAATATGCCGGTGGCGGCTATGGCGGCTTGAAGAAGGATCTGGCTGAGCAGGTCACCGCCAGCTTCACGCCTATCCGCGAGCGCACCAACGAACTGCTCTCCGACCCAGCAGAGTTAGATCGCATCCTCGGCAAGGCAGCAGATCGTGCTTCCGAGGTTGCAGATGCCACGTTGGCCAAGGTGTATGACGCTATTGGCCTTCTTCCTCGCCACCACGGCTAAAACACACCACGAACGCTCTCAGCGAATCCACAGTCACTCATCTCGCGGGGAATAAACCCACCAGCTAGACTGTTTTCTAGAGCAACGCGCTTCGGGGTCAGTGAAAATCTGAGCCGGCGGTTATAGTCCGCGACCCTTATGCAAAGGCCACCAGGCCCGAGGATGAGGTTGATCTGGTGAAACTCCAGGACCGACGGTTAAAGTCCGGATGGGAGAACGCGCGCGGCAGGTTACTTTTTGTACCCTGCCGAGTTCGGTTGTCGCCATGGCACCCGTCTACCCGAAGCACGCCTCACCAAGATGAGAGCACCGGTAGATGGACCACACAACACCTTCGTCAGGCTACGAGCCTGCGATGCGTCGCGCCATCGCGCTGGCTGGCAACGGCCCCAGCAATGGTGTGAATCCTCAGGTGGGTTGCGTCGTGCTGGACTCAGCCGGCACCATCATCGCTGAGGGTTGGCACCGCGGTGCAGGCACTGCCCACGCTGAAGTTGATGCACTGAGCCAACTCACCCCTGAACAAGCACAGGGTTCGACCTTTGTTGTGACCTTGGAACCGTGTAACCACACCGGTCGAACTGGTCCCTGTGCACAAGCACTCATCGAGGCTGGAGTGGCACAGGTTGTCTATGCAGCAACCGACCCTGGCCACGCGTCCTCTGGTGGTGCACAGCGCCTGCGCGATGCCGGTATCGAGGTTCTCGGTGGTGTGCTCGAAGACGACGTCGAAGAACTTCTTGAAGAGTGGATGCTGGCTGCACGCCTGCACCGCCCCCACGTCACGGTGAAGTGGGCAGCGAGCCTGGATGGCCGCGCAGCAGCTCACGATGGCACCAGCCAGTGGATCTCGGGACCCGAATCTCGTTCGCGCGTGCACGAACAGCGTTCTGCTGCCGATGCCATCGTTGTGGGCACAGGAACAGTTCTCGCAGATAACCCTTCGCTCACTGCTCGCACTCCCGAAGGTGAACTCCACGACCACCAGCCCATTCCCGTCATCATTGGCACACGCAACGTGCCCGGTGACGCATTGGTTCACCAGCACCCTTTAGAACCACTCATCATTGGTCACAACGATCTTCACGCTGCCCTCAGCGAGATGTTCGACAAGGGCATCCGCTCGATCTTCGTCGAGGGCGGACCCACTCTGGCCAGTGCATTCATTGCTGCAGGCTTAGCTGACCGTCTCTACATCTACCTCGCCCCTGTATTGCTGGGTGGCGACAAGGTCGCTCTCGGTGATCTGGGTGTGAGCACACTTTCTGAGCGCATCGACGTCGAGATTACTTCTGTGGAACCTCTCGGAGCAGACATTTTTATTACCGCCAAGACGACCCGGAAGGACGCGTAATGTTTACCGGCCTCATTGAAGAACGTGGCACCATCACCGCGATTGAGCAGCAGCCAGACGCCGTGCGCCTGACGGTATCGGGCGTGAAAGCACTGCAGGGCGCTCAGCAGGGCGACTCCATCGCCGTCAGCGGTGTCTGCCTGACCGTGGTTGAACACGACGCAACCTCATTTACGGCAGATGTGATGGAGCAGACCCTGGCTATGTCCACGATGCGCAATGCAACTGTGGGTCTTGCGGTCAACCTCGAGCGTGCTGCCGAACTGGGTAGTCGCCTGGGCGGCCACATCGTGCAGGGACACGTTGATGGCACTGCCGAAGTTTTGTCCATTACTCCCAGTGAAGACTGGACTGTGGTTCGCTTTGGTCTGAGCCGTGAACTCGCTCCCCTGCTGGTGGACAAGGGTTCCATCACCGTGGATGGCGTTTCACTGACTGTGAGCACAATCAGTGCTCCTTCTGAAGCTTCCCAGTGGTTTGAGGTTTCTCTCATTCCTGAAACCCTCGCGGTGACCACGCTCGGACTTCGTTCCGTCGGCGACACCGTCAACCTCGAAACCGACATTATTGCTCGTCAGGTCGCACGCATGCTGGCCTTCCTTCCCCAACAGAATGCAGGTGCCTAACATGGCTCTCACTCCTATCCCCGAAGTGCTTGAAGCACTCAAGGCAGGTCGCATCGTGCTCGTTGCCGATGATGAAGGCCGCGAAAACGAGGGTGACGCCATCATGGCCGCCCAGTTCGCCACGAAAGAATCGATTGCCTGGATTGTGAAGCACTCCTCCGGTTTGCTCTGTGCTCCAATGTCGCGCGATGTGGCAGACCGCCTGAACCTGCCCATCATGATTGAGCGCAACCAGGACACACGCAAGACCGCCTACACAATCACCGTGGATGCTGCCGAAGGCACCACCACGGGTATCAGCGCGTCAGATCGTGCACTCACCATGCAGGTGTTGGCCAATCCTGGCTCAGTCCCCCACGACCTCATCCGCCCAGGACACGTGCTTCCCCTGCGTGCAGTAGATGGCGGCGTTCAGGAACGTCCTGGCCACACCGAGGCAGCTGTTGATCTCATGCGTCTGGCTGGTCTGCAACCAGTAGGTGTCATTGCGGAGATCGTGGCCGAGGACGGTGACATGATGCGCATGCCCGGTCTGGAAGAGCTTTCCGAACGCGAGAATGTGCCTCTCACCACGGTGGCTGCTCTCATTGACTACCTCGAGGCTCACCCACTCCCCGCTCGCATCGAAGGTGAGCTTGACGCTCACCGCGTTGCGTTCGAAGTGGAGACCAACGTCCCCACCGAAAATGGCACCTTCCGCATGCGCGGCTATCGCGACCAGGCCACCGGCACCGACCACGTGGCGATTGTTGCGGGAAACCCCGATGGTGAAGATGTGCTGGTTCGCGTGCACTCAGAGTGCTTGACCGGTGAAGCACTGCACTCGCTCAAGTGCGAGTGTGGTCCTCAGCTGGATGAAGCCCTCCGCATGATTGAAGCCGACCCCGCAGGTGGTGTTGTGCTGTACATGCGCGGCCAGGAAGGCCGCGGTATCGGCTTGGTCAACAAGTTCAAGGCCTACAAGCTCCAGGAGCAAGGCCTTGACACTCTGGACGCCAACTTGGCACTCGGCTTCCCGGCAGATGCCCGTGACTACACCGCTGCAGCACGCATGCTTGATGAGATGGGCATTCGCTCTGTCCGCTTGCTCAGCAACAATCCTGAAAAGAAGCGCCAGTTGGAACAGTTCGGCATCACGATCAATGGACTTGTTCCCTTGGTAGTTGGCCTGGGCGAGTTCAACACCGGCTACCTCAACGTGAAGCGCGACCGCATGGGTCACCAGCTTCCCGGAACACTTCCCGCAATTGATTCAACCCCGAAAGCTAAGGAGGTCACCGCATGAGTGGCGCAGGCTCCCCCGAAATTACTGTTGATGGCTCTGGTCTCAACGTCGTGATCGTCGCTGGTCAGTGGCACGACGTCATCACGAACGCCATGATTGCCTCTGCTCAGCGCACCCTCGAGGCCAGTGGGGCTTCGCACTCACTGGTTCGCGTGGCCGGAAGCTTTGAGCTTCCCGTGGTGAGCAAAGCAGTCCTCGAAGCAGGCGCTGACGCAGTGGTTGCCCTCGGCGTCATTATCCGTGGTGGCACTCCCCACTTCGAGTTTGTTTCTGATGCAGCCACGAGCGGTTTGACCCGAGTCTCACTGGATACCGGCAAGCCCGTTGGCTTTGGTGTGCTGACCCTCGATGACGAACAGCAGGGCTTGGACCGTGCAGGACTGCCCGATTCCAAGGAAGACAAGGGTGCAGAGGCAGCAATTGCCGCCTTGGAAACAGCTGTGACCCTTCGCGCCATCCGGGGCTAGTGGTTAGGCTGGGGATATGGAACTTTTAGTCACAATCCTCGTCATCCTGCACTTCGTTGGTCTTTCTTATCTGCTGGGTTCATTCCTGGTTCAGATCAAGGACATCGCCAAGGGCAAGGGCCGCGTTCTGCGCGGCATGCTCGATGGTTCATACCTTCAGCTGGTCACCGGCCTTGCCCTGACCGGTATCTACTCTGCAGGCCTCATCGAGGATGAAGAAGTCAACAACACCAAGATTGCGGTCAAGCTTTCTGTGCTCATCGTGATCACGGTTCTGGCAATCGTCTTCCGCAAGCGTGAGGTTGCACCATCCTGGGTTCTCTGGAGCATCGGTGGTCTGACCCTGCTTAACGTCGTTCTCGCTGTCGCCTGGTAACTAGGACCTGATGAGCTCACCCCGTATGGGTCGTCGTTCGTCGACCCCAGAGAATAAGTCATCTGCGCCCAAAGCGAGCTTTGGGCAATTGATGCCCTATCTGCTCGAACACAAGAAGGTGCTGTCCTTCGTCATTGTGCTCAGCGTGATTGGCGCAGGTGCATCACTTGCTCAGCCGCTTCTGGTCGGGCAGGTCATCAACCGCGTGAGTGCGGGTGAACTCATGGGCAACCTGGTCTGGTTGCTGATTGGTCTGGTTGTTGCCACCGCGCTGATCAATGGCTTCCAGCACTACCTCTTGCAGCGCACCGGTGAAGGTGTTGTTCTCTCATCTCGTCGCCGCTTGGTGGCGCGCATTCTGCGTCTGCCGATTAGCGAATTCGACACCCGTCGCACCGGAGACCTCGTCTCACGAGTGGGCTCTGACACCACTTTGCTCCGTGCTGTCCTCACCCAGGGTTTGGTCGAAGCAATTGGTGGATCTCTGACCTTTGTCGGTTCCATCATTGCCATGGCCATTCTTGACCCTGTTCTTCTGGGTCTCACCGTTCTTGTGGTGTTTAGCGCGATCACGATCGTGACCGTCCTTTCCAGGCGTATTCGTGTGGCCAGCCGCAAGGCACAGGCCAAAGTGGGTGAGCTTGCTGCCTCGGTTGAGCGTGCAATCTCTGCCGTGCGCACCGTCCGTGCTGCGAATGCCACCAACCGCGAAATCAAGGTTGTTGAAGAAGAAGCCGAAGGTGCCTACCGAATGGGCATCAAGGTCGCCAAGATCTCAGCCCTTGTTGTTCCCGTTGCCGGTATCGCCATGCAGGTGGCATTCCTCACCGTGCTCGGTGTGGGCGGCTACCGCGTAGCTTCCGGCGCCATCACAGTTGCCAACCTGGTGACCTTCATCCTGTTCTTGTTCATGATGATCATGCCTTTGGGCCAAGCATTTGGTGCAATCACCTCGGTAAACGCTGCACTGGGTGCACTGGGTCGTATTCAGGAAATCATTGCTTTGCCGAGCGAAGGTGAGTTCGATCGCGACCTGGCTCCCCTCGCTGTTCTTGATGGCGGTGCTCGTGGTGCTGTGAAGAACTCTCCCGTTGCCGTGGAGTTCGTAGACGTGAAGTTCTCTTATCCCAAGCAGGTCCTTCCTGTTGAGGAAGATGAGAGCACTACTGACCCCATCTCCAAGCTTTCCCGTGCAGAAAAGGCACGGATCAAGGCTGGCGGTGCCGCAGGTGAAGCTCTTGCTGAAGAGGCCAAGCCGGAGATTGAAGCTCCAGAAATCCTCAAGGGCGTCTCCTTCTCTGTTGCTCACGGAACTCGTGCAGCACTGGTCGGTCCTTCGGGTGCTGGCAAGTCCACCATCTTGGGGCTCATTGAACGTTTCTACGATCCCAATTCGGGTGAGATCCGCTTAGGCGGCGTGGACATCAAGGCACTTCCTCGCGAAGACCTCCGTGCACAGATTGGCTATGTCGAACAGGATGCTCCCGTTCTTGCCGGTTCACTGCGGGACAACCTCTTGCTGGGCTCTCCCAACGCCACTGACGAGCAGTGCATTGCCGTGCTCGAAGACGTGAACCTCTCCACCGTGCTCGAACGCAGTGGCCTGGGCCTCGACGCCCCTGTAGGCGAAGAGGGCGTCATGCTTTCCGGTGGTGAACGTCAGCGTCTGGCAATCGCTCGCGCACTGCTGGCAGCACCTCCCGTGCTCCTACTGGATGAGTCCACCTCCAGCTTGGATGGTGCAAACGAACAGCTGATGCGTGAGGCGATTGATCGCGTGGCGCAGGACCGCACTCTCATCATCATTGCTCACCGTCTTTCCACCGTGGTCGACAGCGATCAGATCATTGTGTTGGAAAACGGCGCTGTGGTCGGAACAGGTACCCATTCGGATCTGGTCAACACCACGCCGCTCTACAAGGAGCTCGCAAAGCACCAGCTGCTGGTTTAGCTTTCCTGAATATAGACAACGAAGAACGCCCCTCCGAATGGAGGGGCGTTCTTCATATTCCGTCGATTATGCGAAGGGATTCGGGGTCATGGTGTACTTCGTGGAGAGGTACTCGTTGATTCCTTCGAAGCCACCTTCACGGCCAAGACCCGACATCTTGACGCCACCAAATGGTGCAGAGGCGTTAGAGATGACACCCGCGTTGAGTCCCATCATGCCGGTCTGCAACTTCTCAATCAGACGCTGACCGCGCTTGAAGTCTTCGGTGTAGACATAGCCAATGAGACCGTATTCGGTGTCGTTGGCAATGTTGATGCCTTCTTCTTCTGTCTTGAAGGTGGTGATGGAGAGCACAGGACCGAAGATCTCTTCAGTCATGATGTCTGCACCTGACGTGACACCGGTCAGCACGGTGGGCTCATAGAAGGTGCCAGCACCCTCGATGGCTTTGCCACCGGTGAGCACGGTTGCGCCCTTGGACACAGCGTCCTGAACGAGTTCGTTTGCCTTGGCCACTGCCTTGGTGTCGATGAGGGGGCCAATGGTGACGCCTTCTTCGGTGCCGCGACCAATCTTCATGGCCTTCACGCGCTCGGTGACCTTCTGAGCAAACTCAGCTGCCACACTTTCGTGCACAATCACGCGGTTGGCTGCGGTGCAGGCCTGGCCGATGTTGCGGAACTTCGCAATCATGACGCCGTCAACGGCCTTGTCGAGATCAGCATCTTCGAATACGAGGAATGGCGCGTTTCCACCGAGTTCCATCGAGGTGCGAAGAACATTTTCAGCAGCGAGCTTCATCAGCGATTGGCCCACACCGGTGGAACCGGTGAAGGAGAGCTTACGCAGACGCTTGTCGGTAACGATGGGGTCTGACACAGCAGCAGTCGTGGAAGTGGTGAACACGTTGACGACGCCTGCGGGAACTCCGCACTCTTCCAGAATCTTCACGAAGTAGAGGGTGGTGAGAGGAGTCAGGGTTGCGGGCTTGACCACGACGGTGCAGCCAGCCGCAAGTGCGGGAGCAATCTTGCGGGTTGCCATAGCAAGAGGGAAGTTCCAGGGGGTAATCAGGTAGCAGGGACCAACGGGCATCTGGGTCACGATGGTGCGACCAGTGCCTTCAGGGTTGGTGCCGTAGCGGCCAGTAATGCGCACGGCTTCTTCACTGAACCAACGAAGGAATTCAGAACCGTAGTTCACCTCTCCAATGGCTTCTGCGAGGGGTTTACCCATCTCGAGGGTCATCAGGAGAGCAAACTCGTCTTTGAGCTCCTGAACGCGCTCAAACGCCTTACGGAGGATGTCGCTACGGACACGAGGCGCAGTGGCTGCCCAGGCGTCCTGTGCCGCTACAGCAGCGTCCAGGGCCTTCATGCCATCTGCGGGGGAAGCGTCAGCGATGCTCTTGATGACCAGACCGGTTGCAGGGTCGTGCACATCAACCGTTTTGCCACCGGTAGCGTCGACCCACTGACCGTTGATATACAGCTGAGATGGGACCTTAGAGAGCAGTTCTGATTCGGAAATCGTTGACATTCTTCACCTTTTCTACGAATTCCTTATTCTAATCGCAAAATAGGTGCGGAATAAAGAGGTCGTTCGTACTCAAACGATATTACAAGCACTCAGCCCCCTATTTCTAGGGGGCTGAGGTTACGGGTTGAGCTCGTTACTTGGCTTCGCGGCCAAGTTTGCTCGGCCACCAGATCTTGGGTCCGATGTCATACGCCATGGCAGGAACCAAGAGCGTGCGCACCAGAACGGTGTCAATGATGACACCGACCGAGACGATGAAGGCCAGCTGAACCAGGAACAGCAGTGGAATAACACCCAGTGCAGCGAAGGTTGCAGCCAGCACGATACCTGCTGAGGTGATGACGCCACCAGTGACGGTGAGGCCCTTCAAGATTCCCGGACGCGTGCCAATCTTGAGGCTTTCCTCCCGCACACGCGTCATCAAGAAGATGTTGTAGTCAATACCCAACGCGACCAAGAAAACGAATCCAAACAGCGGAACGCTCGCATCAGCACCAGGGAAACCAAACACGTTGTTGAAGAAGATTGCGGACAGCCCCATGGTTGCCGCGAAGCTCACCACAACGGTGAAGATCAACAGCAACGGAGCCACAATCGAACGCAGCAACAGCATCAGGATGATGAAGATCACAACCAACACGATGGGGATGATCTTGGCAAGGTCAGCTTCAGCTGTGTTGTTGGTGTCGAGAGCAATAGCTGTCTCACCACCGACGAGAACCGAAGGGTCCACGGTTGCCAGGTCGACACGCATCTGCTCGACGACGTTCTCGGCTTCCTTGGAGTCAGCCTGGTAGGTCAGGTTTGCGCTGATCAGAACCTTGCCGTCAACTACCTGAGGAATGGTTTCAATCTCAGGCATCACGAAAGCAGAAGGGGCACCTGCAGCGGGAGGGCCGCTGGCATAGGCAGCAGCCGCAGCTGCTGCAGCGTCTTCAGCTGCCTTCTTGTATGCCGCAGTCATCGCTTCTGCATCTGCCTGAACAGTGACCTTAGAAATTCCGTCAGTTGCTTCTGCAGCTGACATCACAGCGTCCATCTTGGACTCGTCCGCGATGATGATCACGGGTGAGCCGTCGCCAGCATCGAAGTGCTGAGCCAAGACTTCCTGACCATCGACAGATTCAATGTTGTTACCCAGAAGAAGATCGGTCTGGGGAATACCACTGGCCTTGAGGCCCGGCAGACCAGCAATGGCAGCAAGAAGGACGACCAAAGTGATGATCCAGGTTGCGCGTGGCTTCTTTCCGACGAGGTTACCCACGCCCTTCCAGAGACCACGAACACCCTCGAGGCCAGGAAGAGTGTCAGGCTCAACGGCCGCAACCTTCTTCTTTCCAGGCTTAGGCATGAAAGGCCAGAATGCGGCGCGACCAAAGATGGCAAGCAATGCAGGCAGGAAGCTGATCGCTGCCAAGAACGCAAAACCGATACCGAATGCGGCAATGGGGCCCAGTGACTTGTTGGAGTTGAGGTCAGAGAACAAGAGGCAGAGCAGCGCAGCAATAACGGTTGCGGCAGAGGCAAAGATGGGCTCAAACGCACCCTTGAATGCTCGGCCTAGCGCCGACCACTTGTTCTGGACTTCGAAGAGAGCCTCGCGGTAGCGGGCAACAAAGAGCAGGGCGTAGTCGGTTGCTGCACCAATAACCAGAATCGAAAGGATTCCCTGGCTCTGCCCGTTGACCTTAATGATGTCGTTGAGGGCGAGGTAGTAAATACCCAGGATTGACCCGGACAGTGCGAAGACTGAGGTCAACAGGACCAAGACAGGCAACAGCAGAGCACGGTAGACAACCAGCAAAATAATGAACACTGCCAGCAGGGCCACAATCAGCAAGATGCCATCGATACCAGCGAAGCCACTGACGAAGTCAGCAAGGAGACCACCAGGGCCTGTCACATAGGACGTGAAACCAGCTGGAGTAACGTCTGCCAACTCGGCACGAAGACCGTTAATGCTGCTGAGGAGTTCCTCGCCACTTGCCGAGTAGAAGACGAGGTATTCAACGGCTTGACCATCTTCAGAGTATGTGGGGCCCAGCACGGAAGGAACTTGTCCTTCAACGGTGGGAGCAACACCCTCTGCCTCTTCGAGCGTGGAGGTCAGTTCATCAAACTTAACCTTGTCCGCGTCCGTCACTTCTCCAGAGTCTTTCTGGAAAACCACGATGGCAGGGATGTTCTCAGAGTCGTTGAACTTGGTCTGCCAGTCGTTGACCTCGGTGCTCTGCGCACTGGCAGGCAAGAAACCAGCCTGGTCGTTGGTAGAGACCTCAGAGATCTTGCCGAAGGTGGGACCACCCAAGCCGGCGATAGCGAACCACACAACCACGAGAACGGTTGGTAGCAGGATGCGGAGCCAGAGTTTAGGTGTCCAGTCCTTCATGTGTTTCCCCTTTGAAAGGCAATAAATTACGCGGTAGAAATTGCGATGGGGCCGCCTAGGGGAATTGAACCCCTGACCTATTCTTTACGAGGGAATCGCTCTACCAACTGAGCTAAGGCGGCGCGAACCGCACGAGGCGGAACAGTTTTCAAGCTTAGTAGCTTGGTTTCTCCAGCTGAAACTTGAGAAAAGCTACTTCGTCGAGGAATTGCGGCGGCGGCGCAGCGCAACAATCACGAGAACAGCAGCAAGAGCAACTGCGCCAGCGGCACCAAGGCCCAAAGCAAGCTGAAGTTGACCGTTGTCGCCTTCAGCGCCGCTGGAGGTCACCATCAGCTCTTCATCGGCTTCCGTCACTACAGCTTCTTCTTCAGCAGGCACAGCTTCAGCCAGAGGATCCGCATCGGAACCTTCGACAGTGAAGGTGATGGAACCAGAAGCAGGGTGTCCATCTTGAGACACAATGCGGTAACTCGCGGTGTAGCTGCCATTGGGCAACGCACCAGAAACGACAGGCACAGTCATGGTGGCGCCGGTCACATCAAAGGTGGGAGCACCTAGCTCTGCAACAGCACCGTCTGCATTCACCAGGGAAACTTCGGGGGCAAACTCCTGTTGAACCGCTTCGACGAACGTGAACTGCAGTTCGACTACTGGGGTCGAAACCACAGAATCATTTGCTGGCACTGACTGGAAGGTGTCTGAGTGAGCGTGTGCCATTGAGGTGGTTCCCACCACGACAAAAAGTGCCATCAATGCTGTGGCGATGACGGAAGCAATACGACGGATCATCCGAGGAGCCCTTCTCCGATATAGCCTCCTGGCTGACAGCCAGGAGGGAGTGCAAACACCGCCGACCCGATGGGGGTCGTCCACGTATTCATGAGGTCTAAGTCTGCCAAACGTTGCTGAACAGGAACGAATTGCTTCTGAATATCTGCCATATAAGCGGCAAAGATCAGACCTGCGTTGGGTTCCCCCGAAGGAAGCAAGCCATCTTCGTAGTTCAAGGGGCGTCGCAGGAACTTCTCTGCAGGATTGTCTGTCTTTGCTCTGCGTACGTGAGCAAAGGAAGCAATGACAGGCATCCCGTTCTCGTAGGTGGCCTTGAGATCAGGGGTGTCAAATTCTTTAGTCCCGGTCAAGGGGGCGCCGTTGTGAAGGTTGCGGCCCATGGCCGTTTCCTTCTTCGTATCGTCAAGTTTGTCCCAACCAGCAAAGTCCATCTGGATACGGCGAACAACCAGGCAGGTACCATCTCTAAACCACTGGGGTCCGGAGGTTGCCCAGACCTGGCTATCGAATTCTTTTGCAGAGCGAGGGTTGACGGTGCCATCGACCTGACCAAACAGGTTGCGACCGGTCTGATCCGAGGGAACGCCGTATTGCGGGCGGTTGAACCCTGTTTGCGACCACAGTGGCTCAGCGAAAGTGTGAGCTGTTCGGCTGAGCTGACGCGCAGCGTGGGCAACAGTGAGCGGATTGTCTGCACCCACGTGAATGACTAGATCTCCACCACTGAATTCGGGCTGAAGTTTGTCAATGGAGAAGGAGGGTAGCTCGGCAAAGCCCGCAGGAATACTTCCTTGCAGCCCTAATTTGGCGAAGAAGCCGGGGCCAAAACCAAACGTCGAGGTCAGTCGGGCTGGCTCTGTGGCAAGGTAGGGCTCTCCGTCGGGAAGAGTGGGCTTGCCCTTTGCTAAGCGTGCTGCGTCATCAGTGAGCAACTGCATCATGCTGCGAACTTGAGTGAGTGTGGTGCTGGGGTTCAGCGTAAAAGCCATGTACGTGCCATACGACTGAAGCGGGGTCATAATCCCGGCTTGATATTCCCCATAGAAAGGGATCGTGGCACTTTGTTGTCCAGCTCGTAATTGAGCTTCCTTTTCAGGAGTTGATGCCTGTGCGGCGTTGACGGTCAGGGCACCGCCTGCAAAACCAGCAACACCTGCTGCGACATAACTAGAAACGACGCCAGCGGAAGCCAGGAAACCTCTGCGGGATACTCCCGAAGTTTCGCTGTCTTCCACTGGCGTCTGAGTCATAGTTCTAACCTAACAAGCTCATCTGAGAGCTTGGTGGGCGTCCTTAGCCTGCGTAGGTGGAGATGTCGCGGGCTACAGCGTCGACATCAAGAGTTGTTCCGTTGGAGAACTCGAGAGTCAAGGTGACGTGGCTACCAACGGGGATGGGCTTGAGGAGATCCCAGTACATGACATGGTATCCACCGGGCTTGAGAGTAACGGAGCCCTTGGCGGGGATAACAATGCCGCCTTCAACTTCCTGCATCACCATTTCGCCGTCATCGCCCTTGACTACTTCGTGGATTTCCATGGGGGTCTCAGAAAGGCCTTCAGTGGTGTTGGTTGCGCCGACGAGTTCAATGTCTTCGTCAGAAGGGTTCTCGAGGGTCATGAAGACACCGGTCATAGCCATGCCGTCCATGAGTTCGGGAACAGCCTTAATCCACACATCGGAAGCGGTGGGGGTGACGGGCTCAGGGGTTGCTGGTGCACAGCCGACAAGTGCGAGTGCAGCGATGGCCACAGCTACCAGAGAGAATCCGCGCTTTGTGGCGGAAGTTGAGTTCTTCAATTCAATTCCTTTGTTCAGGTATATTCTACGTAACGTAGAACACTGATAGTATTCTACAAGTCGTAGAAAAAACAACTCAGGAGAAATCATGACCACTCAACGCAACCGAGGTGAACTCGAAGCCGACATCATGACAATCCTGTGGCAACAAAATGCCCCCATGACCGCCAAAGAGGTCCAGGCCAAGTTCACTGAGAACATCCCTGCCATCACCACGTTGATCACCGTGCTCGATCGCATGTGCGGCAAAGGACAGGTCATCAAAGAATCGACCGGGGGCCGTAGTCAGACCTTCACTGCAGCGCAGAGCCGCGTAGCTCACGTCACCTCCACCATGAACTCTGCACTGCAGAGCGCAGATGATCATGTTGCAGCACTCCTCCTCTTCGCAGGAACCCTTTCTGAGGAAGACCGCGCATTCCTGCGTAAGGCCATCGACGACGGCAAATAACAGTTAGTTTGAAGTGATGGAACTTCGAACAATTGTCTTTCTGATTGCGATCTATGCCGCAATCTCCTTGTTCGTTCCTCGAGCCCTCGCTAATCCTGAGCTGGTGAGTAAACGGCCCGGGTTTGTTCTGTATGCCTGGTTCATCTCTCTCGGCATAGCTGCCCTCTCCCTGCTCATTGCACTCGGCGGCCTCGTGACCCTTGCGCTTGCACAGCATGTGGAAGAAAGCTATTCCGCTCGGATTATTGTGCCCATCCTGATCAACGTTTTTGGTTGGATCGCCTTAGCGGTTTTGGGAGTCTTGATTTTTCGCTTCGGTGCCGCCCTGGGAGAACTCAGAACCTCCCGACGCACTCTCAACGAGCAATTCGCGCTGCTGATTCCGCGTGGACAGATTACGGAGCTCTCCGGTCACCGAGTGTTGATCTTTGATTCAAGTGAAACTCTGTTGATGGCTGTTCCCAGCTCACAGTGCATCATGGTGAGTTCCCATGTGATTTCATCTCTGAGCCCGGAGCTCCTGCGGGCCGCTCTTGCTCATGAGCAAGCACACCTTGATCAACACCACGGTGTCATCCGCGCAGCAGGTGTGCTTGCGATGGCGGTTGCCCCAGGATTCTCTGCCAGTGAGCGCATGGCGCAAGCCACTCGCATCACGACTGAACTCTTGGCAGATGACGCTGCAGCGCAGAAGTTCTCCCGCCCCACCGTTGCCCAGGCACTGCGTGCCTGCTTTGGGTCAAGTCCGCTCGTGGAAGAGCGCATCGCTCGGTTAGAGAACTAACACTTCGGATCTGCAGAGGGAACTTTCCCCCGGAGTAAGAATCCATCCACTGCGTCATTCACGCAGGAATTCGACTTGTTATATGCCGTGTGGCCTTCACCTGTGTAGGTAACCAGGTGACCACCTTCGAGTTGAGCAGCCAAGCTCTGCGCCCAGCGGTATGGGGTTGCGGGGTCCCCAGTAGTACCTACGACGAGAATGTCTCCCGCGCCTTGTGCAGAGATTTTGTGCGGAGAAAGCACGGCAGGAAACGGCCATTGCGAGCACAGCTGATCCCCATAGGAGAGATACGGCCCAATGACCGGTGCTTGACGGGCAAGTTCCTGGGCATCCTTGGCCCATTGGGCGGGATCTTTCGTCACGGGATAGTCGAGGCAGTTGATGGCGAGGAAAGCTTCCGTCGAATTATCGAGATAGGTTCCATCATCTCCGCGGTTGTAATACCGATCAACCGAACCATAGGCAGTATCAGCCTCGCCCTCGGCAACGGTGGCAAAGACATCCGAGAGGAAGCTCCAGGCATCTGGGTTATAGAGCGGAGCGATGATGGCCGTGAGCATGGCATCTGCACTGAGCTCCCTGCCGTCGCTGGCAATCAGGGGCGATTCGTCGAGTTGAACTAAGAGTTGCCCGACTTCATTCATCGCATGGTCAACGCTGCCGCTCAAGGGACATTCATCTGATTCAAGACAATCAGTGAGGTATGCCCGAAGGGCGTTTTCAAATCCAATGGATTGATTCAGAGTCACATCGAAGCTCGTTGAGGAAGGATCAAGAGCACCGTCCAACACCATGCGTCCCACATTGCCGGGGAAGTTCTCGGCATAGACAGCTCCTAGCAAAGTGCCATAGGAGTATCCCAAGTAATTCAGCTGGCGATCGCCCACCACTGCACGCATCATGTCCAGATCATGTGCAGCACTGATCGTGTCCACATGAGCGAGCACGTCACCTGTCCGCTCGAGGCAACCTTGGGCAAACTCAGCGCTAGCACTCTCGCGCTGGGCGAACCAATCAGGGCTTGCACGAACTGAATCTAAAGTTCCAAAAAGGAACTCATCCATCTGCGCATCAGAATCAACACACACAACAGGAGTTGATGCACCCACTCCACGAGGATCAAAACCGATCACGTCGTAGTTCTTTTTCACCGCACCAGTAACGGCATAGTCGAGGGAACCAGCAACAAAGTCGACTCCAGAAACACCTGGACCGCCTGGGTTCACAAATAGGGAGCCCAGTTTCTTCGATGAGCTTGCGAGGTGGCGAACGAGGGCAAGTTCAATGGTCTCCCCCGCAGGTTCTGCCCAGTTCAGAGGAGCAGACACGGTTGCACATTCCATCTCCTCATGGCAGTCAGACCAGCTCACCTCTTGGGTGTAAAACTGCTGATATTCCGCCGGAATAACCTCAGGTGACAGCGAGGGCTCAGGAACAACTCCCCCAGAGCAGGCAGTGAGCGTCACAGCGACGGCGGCAAGGGCGAGGCCCTTGAGAACAGCCTTCAAGCTCATGCAGGAACTTCGCTGCGTGAAGCACGAATCAAGAGAGCTTCCATGGCCAAGGCCGGTGCCACGTTGGCATCAATACGTTCTCGGGCTTCCCCGATGGCTTCCATCGTGGCAAGGGTGTCTTCGCTGGTGCGTGCTACTGCGGCAGCACGCATTTCGTGCTCAAACTCCACGTTGATGAGGTCTTCATTCACGCCTAGTTGAAGGCGTAATACATCTCGATAGACCGAGAGCAGGTCAACCAAGATGCGATCGAGGCCATCTCGCAGGCTCCGAGTGGCGCGGCGCTTCTGCTGTTCTTCCAGACCTTTGACCTGGCTGCGCAGGTTGGCGGGGATCGCATCGCCTTCGGCGATACCCATCGAACGACGAAGCTGTTCGAGTTCAACGCCATCCCGCTCTTCGGTGATCGCTTTGGCGTCATCGGTGGCGATTTCAATCATGCGTGCAGCGGCGAGCACCGCTTCCCGCACAGTCATGATGTTCAACACCAGACGCACGGTTTCTTCACGCCTGGCTGCTGCTTCAGGGTTTGTTGCCAAGCGATGCGCCATGCCGATGTGGGACTGGGCGTGACGAGCAGCGCGTTCTGCAGTGACCGCATCCACGCCATCGCGGGCAACAATCAACTTGGCAACGTCAGGAACGCTTGGTACTCGCAAGCGGACTGAGCGCACGCGTGAACGGATTGTAGGAATCAGATCTGCTTCACTCGGCGCACAAAGAATCCAGACCGTGCGCTCAGGGGGCTCTTCGAGAGCCTTGAGCAGAACGTTAGAAGTGCGCTCGGCCATGCGGTCAGCGTCTTCGATCACGATAACTCGATAGCGAGAGACGGCAGGTGAATATTGTGAGCTCTGCACAAGTGCACGTACTTCATCAATGGAGATGATCACGCGTTCTGTCGTCAACGTGGCAAGGTCGGGATGAGTCCGTGCCGCCACTTGTGTGCAGTCAGAACACGCGCCACAGCCCCCATCACGGCACAGCAGTGAAGCGGCAAAGGCATAGGCCAGATTGGAACGCCCAGAACCAGGAGGACCCGTCACTAGCCACGAGTGGGTCATGGCGGAATCATGGGAAGTAGCCGAAGCTAGCTCCGACTGCGAGGCAGCACGGAACACATCAATGGCCTCTTGCTGGCCAACGAGTTCATCCCACACGCTCATAGCTCAAGGCTACCGGGAGTATCTGACAGAGAAGTGGGACTAAGCCAGCTCTACTTCAACACGGGCACGAATAGCTGCAGCGAGTTCCTCTATCGGGCGGGAAGCATCAAGGACCAGGAACCGCTCGGGTTCAGCCTCAGCGAGCGCCAAGAATCCAGCGCGAACACGACCGTGGAATTCTGCCTTCTCGTTCTCGAGGCGGTCAAAGGGCTTATCTGCAGCATCTAGACGCGTGCGGGCAAGGTTCTCCTCGAGATCAAGCAGCACGGTCACATCAGGCAACAGGCTGTCAGTTGCCCAGAGGGACAGATCGCGAACTTCCTTGGCATCCAAAACGCGGCCGGCACCTTGGTAAGCCACAGAGGAGTCGAAGTAGCGATCCTGGATGACGACCTCGCCACGCTCCAGTGCGGGACGCACCAGCGTGGCCACGTGGTGTGCACGGTCAGCTGCATAAAGCAGTGCTTCTGCTCGAGGGTCAATGTCGCCGCGGTGGTGAAGCACGAGGTTACGTACCTCCACGCCGACATCGGTGCCACCGGGTTCGCGGGTGCGCACAACAGTGCGACCTTGTTCGGTCAACCACTCAGCCAGAAGACCTGCCTGGGTCGACTTGCCCGAACCGTCTCCACCCTCAAAGGTGATGAACAACCCGGACATGCGTTACTCGCTTGCCTTAGAGGAAATACCTGACTTGCCCAGTGTGGTGGCAGCCTTCTTAGCTCCAGCCTTCTTCACCACAATGGTGTCGCCGACCTTTTTGGTGACCTTTTTCTTGGCCGCAGGCTTCTTTGCAGCAGCCTTCTTGCGGACAACGGGTCCCTTGGCACGCTTGATTGCCAGCAGCTCAACGGCGCGATCGAAGTCAATCTCTTCAGGAACTTCGCCGCGAGGAATCGTGGCATTGGTGGTTCCATCAGTGACGTAGGGGCCGAAGCGACCATCCTTGGAGACAATCGTCTTGCCGTTGTCGGGATTCACACCCAGCACGCGGTCGGTGACGATGGGTGCATCGATGAGTTCCTG
>ERZ1034361.359-NODE-359-length-31218-cov-7.411547_pt1 | contig 31218 bp, 52 predicted proteins | sample MGYA00520617_ERZ1034361 | MGnify/ENA primary metagenome ERZ1034361 (study PRJEB33736, sample SAMEA104284507) | Azolla filiculoides | biome: Urban; feature: Water surface; material: Ditch water | place: Netherlands | collected 2015-10-28 | depth 0-0.1 m ...
GCAGCCGTCGAGTCATAGTAAGGAGCTTCGATTTTTAGGTTGTTTGAATCTTTAGGGTTATACCAGTCCGCGCCAAGAGTCCGCGCAAAAATAGTCAGTTCGTCAGATAAACTATTTGACGAAATAGTTTGATTGACCGATGTGCTTCCATTAATTCCAAGACCGAAAGCTGTTGCAGGTGTAGTAACAGCTGCGTTTATTGCGGCTAGGCGAGTGTCTACACGATGTGAAAGCCCAAGCCCTGTAATCAAAGCAAATTCAGGTATGATAGTATTCCCTGCTTTAGCCGCCATGTCACCGGCTTCAACAGTCATATAAAAATCAAATGCGTTTTTTTCGGCATTGTATTCAGCGGTTTTTGCAACCCCCATAATGATGCCAGTGAAAATTCTGGTGAAACCGTCTGTGGTGAGTTGACGACCATATATGCGAATATATGACCCTGCACTATAAGTAAAGGATGCAAGATTTTTGTATGTGATTGTTGCCACGCCGGGTTTTGCGGCGATATAACCAAGGTCCTCTGTCGAACCACGAGTGATATCTATATTTGTCAATTCAGACAAGCCAACGGACGTGTATGTTCCCCCGCTAGTAGTCGAATAGTAGGTGGCTACTTTGTTGTAGAGGGGTTGCTCTTGGATTGGGTATCCCATTACACGACCAGCCTTCCGCCTGTGCGATAGTAACTTTGTAGCGCGGTAGCAACTGCTCGACCTGTAGCTACCGATGTGTCCACCGATGAGGCATTGATAGTGATGTTTACGGGTGCGCCACTGTTGCCTTGTGTCGAGTTAGGTGCAGGCACAATACTTGTCTTTGCTTTCACGTTTACAGTCTTACCCGAATAGCCGAAGATAATCCCCAAAGCGTCGGCAACATCATTCACCCATGAGAACACAGGCTCTAAGCCTTTCTGAAAATCCTTGAAACCTTTAGTCATGGCTTCAAGCCCGGGCGTGATGAAGTCAATAACCCAAAGCAAACCATCGGTAAGCCTATCAATGACTTTGATAAGCGGGGGGAGCAACACTTCAAGGAGCTTAATAAAGATGGGGAAGACGGCTGATATCAAAGGTGCGAAAGCAACAAAAAGTTTGACAACAATCATGACGATGGCAGACAACAGTTTCATAATTGGGGCAATCACAGGCAGAAGTGTTTTCCACAACTCAATCATTATGGGAAGCATTTCGTCGATGAGCGGAGCGAACGCGTCAATGACTTCTCCCACAAGCGCAATGAGCGGGGTGAGAACTGCGTCTAACAGTTCGAGCAGCGGGGGGAGAAGTTTGTCAATGAGGGGGGCAAGAATAGCCCACAGTTTATTGAACAGGGGCAGCATCTTAATGACCAATTGCCCAATGAATCCCATGACAGCTTTAAGGGGGACGGCTAGTTGTGCGAAAGCTTTACCAACAGCGGGCATGACAGCGGTCAGCGCGTCGAAAACAGGTGTGAGGGCGTCAAAGGCTGTAGCAAGAATCGGGGCAAGTTGGTTAATGATAGGGGTTAAAGCCGTTACCAGCTTCTCAAACGACGGAAGCAAAGCAGCGCCAACAGTCTCTTGCAAGTTCTCAAAGACAACTTTAAGACGTTCAAAAGGATTAGCGGCTGCGGCGGCTGCGCCTTCATACTTCTTTTTAAGTTGGTCAATCAAATAATTCTGTGCGGCAATCGTGCCGTTGGTTTTAAGAATCTTGTCGTAAGCAGTCTTTTGTGACTCACTCAAATAGACGCCCGCTTTTTGCAGGCGCTTCATAGCCTGCTCAGGGTTACTGAATACACGCGCAAGGGCTTGGGCTACACCCTCAGAATCTTTACCAGCCTGTGCCGCAATGTTGACAGCAATCTCAGAAAGGTCATTGATACCAGTGATGCCTAGGCGCACAATATTAGGTACCGACAGCCACCCGGTCTTTAATTTGTCTAGGTATTCGTCATCGATTCCTGTAAGCTCTGCAAGTTTTCCCGAATGCTCAGTGAGGGCGCTAGTGACAGAATCAATCTGTACTTTACTTGTCCCAAACAGTTTTGCATTCTTAGCGGCGTTAGCTAGGGAACGCGACACTGCTTCAGCTTCAGCAGCAGCCTTAAGTGAAGTTACGGCAAAAGCGCCAATGCCCACAGCGGCAGCAGCAAAAGCAACACCCGCCACTTTCCCCATTTTGCCTAGGGACTTACTAAAGGTTTCCGTGGACTTACCAGCAGCAACCATTGACTTCTTGAAGGGTGCCGAATCAGCGGTGATAACAGCGGTAATCGTTTGCTGTCCAGCCATTTATTTCTCCAAGATGTTTAAGACCCAACCCCGCGCGAGATACGGGGTCGGGGGTTTATTTACGCTGTCTAGCAAGTTCTGTTGCTAAAACTTCCCGCTCTAGAAGCGTCAAATTGTAGTAGTCACAGGGGCGCATATTGAAGGCGATAACGAATCTTGCCATGTCTACAGCCCTATCACGCGTTATTCTTTTTTTGCGTCAGAGTCCGAATCGACCAGAAGCTTTTCAATGTCAGCCATTGTCAACTGCTTAGCGTCTTCGAGCGTGAACTTAGGGTTTTCGCGGCGCATCATAACGAAAGCCAAAGCAGATAGCAACGCGCCTTTGGGGGCGTTATCGTCTGCAAGGTTTGCTAGGGGTGCTTCTGCAATGTCTTCGATGCGGGCAATCTCACCCAAAGTTAGTTTCTGAATATCCATTTTGTTTCTCGCTTTCTCGCTTATGAGTAATCGTTCTTGCTATACGAGTTGATTCGTATAGGCGGGTCTCCTAAGTCATGTTTAGCCATGAGCTTAGAAAGTTCTTGCTTCAACTGGTCAATAACTTCGCCCCGTTTACGCCTAATGGCTTCGCGGAAGAAGAAGTGACCAGCGATGCGTTTAGTGCCACCTTCTTTCAAGTGAAGATAGACACCATATTCGATGCGGGCAGCGTAAGGGACTTTAACGCCACCTGCACGAATCTTAGAAGCGCTCTTAGTGGCAGACAGTCGCACAGAGTCCCGCAGTTTACCTGTAGCGCCTACGGGTGCGTGTACGTCTTTTTCGACAATCTTTCCAACACGTCGCATAGCGTCTTTGATATCTTGAATGTCTGTGCCAGCAGCTTCTAGAGCTTTAACTGTTTGCCTAATCCCGCGAGTGAATACCCTAACGTTGCCGTCAGAGTAATTCACATCACCAGAAGTCATTGTTACGGGGTGGTGTCGAGCGTTGGCTCTTCTTGGCAGTTCATGCGAAGTTCGAACGTGTACTCTGTGTTAGTTCCTGCTTCGCCACCGATGGAAGGCTTTGCGGGAATCTTTACAGTGCCAGTGAAGTGCGGCTGCGAGCTTGAAGCCGTAGCGTTACCATGAGGCGCGTAGACGTAGTTTACGATGTCGCCAGTGCTACCCCAAACAGCACGCCAGAATGAGGCGGTGTCGGTTGACTGAATAGCGGTGATAGTGAAGAACCACTGTTTGCTTCCACCAGTAGCAGCATCAGCGAACGTGGTAACGCCAGCGGCTGCGTCTTCGTTTTCGAGAACAACAGACGTACAGTCGGCGTAGTAATCTACACCATCAATTTCGAGCAGAAGCCCGGTGCCTTTAATGCGGGTTGACATAATGTCTCCTAAAGTCTTTCGGTTGTATTAATAGTTATTGTTGCAGCCAAATAGGTCGCATTGTTTGTGTCGAGCGCGTAGGGCTGTCCCACGTTCTCGACATTGATTCCTTGATTAATCAAAGACACAAGAGCATCTTCAACCATCATGTCCAATGCTTCAGTCGTAACATCGTTAGCGGCTGTAGCCGAAACTAGGTCAACACTGAAACGTGTTTTAAACGTCCCGTAAACCTCACCCGATTCGACATAAGGCGAACCCTGAGCAACCATAACGCAAGGGGGGACGATACGTCCGGGGATGTAGCTAAACCCTGCAATGCCTAAATCGGCTGCAAGGGTCGTTGCAATGGCTTCACGCTTATTGCCTAAAACACTCATGCGAACGGAAGCCCCACATAAGAACGAAGCACAGGATACACACCAATCATCGGGTCACGGGCGACACGGATAGGTGTACCATCGAGCGCCCCAAACTGAGCAATACCATTTGGGGCACTACGACGGTGAAACAGTTCAGACCCACATTCAAGATAGGCACGCAATAGCACCTTGTCGGGGACGAAAGCATCCCCCACGAAAGTGTCAACCATAGCGACAGCTTGGTCGTAGCATGCTTCTACATAGGCGGCATCATTACCTGATGCGCCTACATAGTCTTGAAGGTCTGAGACAGCCATAGTTAGGCGGGCAGAACCACGGGAACGATAGCCGAAGGAACCTCGTTAGCAATCGCAAGGAAAGTGTAAACACTGAATTGACGCGAAAGGTTAATGATGTTCTCATCCTGAAGGCGAACGACGGGCGACGTGTAAGCACGAAGCGCGAGACCGTTAACAAAAGCGATTTCGTCGGTGAGGGTTGCATCCATAATGACAGGGATGGAAGCAAGGTCACCCGAAAGACCGCGAACGTTCAGCGAACCAACGTTGTTAGAACCTGCACCAGTAACCAAGAATACGGGGCGACCATCGGCGGACTCTACGTTAAGCAGCGACTTGAAAACGTCGGGCGAAACGATGAGAGCGTCTACGCTAAGACCCTGTGCCTGAAACTTAACCTGTGCATCGATAGCAGCGTTAAGCCAGTCAGCGTAAGTAGCGGCAGCGAACGAAGCAGCATCCAACTCTACAGTGTTAGCGGCGGTAATCTGTGCGGCTACAGCCGTAGCATATGCGGCACGCATCTTAGTGTTGACAGCCTTACCAGCAGCGATAGCCTGCGCACGCAAAACGTGGTCAAGGTAAGCAATCGACGAACGGGTGATTGACTGAACCGAAAGCTCAGAGTATCCACCAAGAGTCGAAATGGCGGCGGTGTGCGAGTCGATAACAACCTCACCGTAGCCAAGGTCGTCGCCCTCAGCAGCCTGAGTGTCGACATCTACAGAGTTGCTAGTTAGCGTAGCGTACTCAATAAAGTTGCCCTCAGTTGGCAGTGCGCCACGCGAGAAAACCGAAAGAAGCGGGGCAGCTTCTTCAACAATTCTAGTAAGGTCTCCGACCCACGAATTGCGAACTACCGTATCAGCAGTTGTAGCGCCCGTGTATGCACGCATAGCGGACTCATCGCCCTTAGCGATAGCGGACAGGATAGCCCCAGCGGAACGGGTATCGATAGCAGGCTCGATTTCACGAGCTTCAAGAGAGACAGCTACCTCACGGCGGACAGTCTCGACAGCCTCACGAACCTCATCGAGGTCAGCGGGCGTGACAATTGCGTCACTCATTTTATTAGTCTCCTCAGACTCAGTTAGTTCTTGTCGAACTTCATTAATGACCGCGCCATCATACGCTGGCATAGGTACCAGAGAGACTTCACGGACACGGATATTGGTACGGGTAACAGTGTTAGCCTCGCGGTCAACTGTTTGTTCTACAGGCTCAAAGCCGATAGAAAACTTTTTGATAACGCCATCGCGAACTAGGGTGTATGCTTCATCGCCTCGCGGGGTTTCACTGATACGGGCGGTGATTTCCCAACCTGCATCTGTGTGGCGTTGTTCGGTGATTAGTCCGATAGGTTCTTCATGACGCCAATACAGCATCACGTCTTTAGAGTTTTGGACAGCTTCGCGCGAAATGATTTCAGTGTATCCGCCAATAGTTGTTGGGGTGTCGTAGGGGACAGCGATGCCCGATACTTCACGCTCTTCAATGTTGGTGGAACGCAATTCAAAATCGCGGGTTTCAATGTTAGACATTAGGGGTACTTCCAATGTTCGGCAGGTCTTCAAGGTTTCGAACTTCAGCAGCAGTCATAAAGCCTGCTTCAATAGCAATCTTGTGTGCCTGATAACGGGTGAGAGTGTCGGAACGTAGAAGCGAATCAATGTTGAACTTCACTTGGTTACGTCCGGGGAGAAGCATGGAAAAGGCGTCTTCGATTTCGACAAGGTAGGAAGGGGCGAGGCTGAAACGCACGAAGCCAATCCAATCCTGTTCGACATTCTGATAGGTCAGCGAGGTGCCTTCTACGGGGGCTAACATCAGCGAGGAAGGGACACCGAAAAGGCGGGCAACCTGTGTGACGTTAAAGTTTTGAACTTCCAAGAATTGGGCGTCAGCGGGTGAGAGGTACACGGGTGTGTAATTCAAACCATTGCCCAAAATGGCGACGCCGTTCTTAGCGCCCGCGCTTGCGTTCCATGCTTCCTTAGCAGCCTGAGCTTGGTCAGGTGAAAGAATCTGGTCAGACTTCAAAACGCCATTGGGAACGCCTGAGTTGCTAAACCATTTGCTTGAATAGTCACGGGTATCTAAAGCGCCACGAAGTTCACGCTGTGCGGCTTGAATAGCGCCCAACCCGTAAACACTTCCGGGGACGCGCATAAGCATGAGGTGTTGGATTTCGTCGGGGCGGTAGCGCTTATCGCCATAGTTAAACCCTTGAATGTTACCCTCGGTGTCGGTGACGATAATCATGTCTAACGGGTTAAGGCATTTAAGGTTTTGAACACGTCCCTGAGCGTCGCGCGTGATACGCCAATAAGCGTTGCCGTTAGTGGCGAGAGCTACGATAGTTTGTTCGATGAATGCGCTGCGTGAAATTGAAACGTCGGGTTGACGAATGAAAGCGGGCGAGGGCATTTTCTCTTCGTCTTTGTAGACGTGAAGGCTCATCTGTTTTGCGCTTGCAAGAATATTGATAGCGCGGTACACCATAGCGAGGGACAGGGCTTCAGCCATCTGCACTGAAGGCGATGATGAGTCTGTGCGTGAAGGGGGCAGGATGTCTGTACGGGCGGCGCGTTGCTCTGTTTCTGGCACGCCGAAATAGTCTCGCAAATTGGTTAGAATGCCCATCCCTACAATTATACACTGTGTAACCTAGAAGACTTGCGTTACAGCTTCCGGGCGTGTCTCGCTTGCGTACATTGCGGCAACAGTAGCCATGACAGCATCGATTTCGACAGAGGAGTCTTTACGCGAAATACGGTAAGCGTCGCCAACATTCTTTCGAACGGTGCGTGCCAACTGTACAGAAAGCAACGGGTCACCCCTATGCACTATCTTCTTTTGAATGACGCGGGAGAAAACCCAACTCGACGAATTGATAACGTCGGCATGGGTGAAAGGAATCACGGGAAGCCCGCGGCGTTTGAGTTCCTGAATCAAATCTTTAAACGTGTAATTGTCTACGACATAAGCTTGCGGGGAATGCTTAGAAAGGCGCTCGCAAATATTCACTAATTGCATCAGGCTAGGTTTCACAATGGATGCTACAACTTCAGTGTGCGTGATTCCCTCATCGTCTTTAACGGCGACAGCAATAGTGGCGTAACCCCAATCGGGTGTGCGGTCAATGGCGAACGTGGGGCGTTTATCTTTCGGGAACTTATAGTCAATGGGACGTGTGCAGGCAGTCCAAGAATCAAGCGGAAGGTAGGCGTTACTCGAAGACACAAACTTGTTGAGACGATACCTAATGACATCAGTGGCAGGCATTGCGCGAACGTCACTAAGTACATTGTCGGCGTCGATACGACCACAAGCCAGTGCAGGGTTAGCTGCCTTCAGATACTCCAACAGTTCCTCGTCGCTCTCGGGAACTCGCGCCTCGGGAGCTGACCACTCGAAGAACCCGAAACGCTCTAAAGCCTCATCACCGGCAACGGATTTAGCGCCCGTAGCATACAGGTCTTTAAGCAGGGTGGAAGACTCATCGCCCGCTGTAGTAATCCCAAACACCATCCCGTTACGACGTCCACCAGTACCGTTCACCATGTCAGACCATAGCGCCTTGTCCATCAGGTGTAGTTCATCACAGATAGCGGTGGCGACAGCGAGACCCTGAACGCTTGCAGATTTAGCGGCTTTGATTTCGTACTTGCCCCCATCCTTAGCGCGAATACCTCGCGTGTCTGTCAGCTTAGAAAACAACTTAGCCAGTGAGGGGTTAGAACGAATCACATACATTGTGCGTTCATAAATAATGCGTGCTTGGTCAGCGGAAGAAGCTAGACCGATGACAAGTTGCCCGGGTGCCCGTAGAAGCGCCCACACGCCGATTATGGACAAAACAACACTCTTGCCGTTTTGTCTTCCAAGGCTACAAACAACTTGTCTGAAACGTAGCTCACCTGCACGTTCATGCCCCTCAGGGTAAACCTCTAGCATGCGCCTAATCAGGTCACGTTGCCAAGGGTCAAGTTTAAACGAAGGGTTGTCGGGCGTCTTCCATGCAACATCGACGATAGGCAACAACCAGTCAGCATCGCTAGGGAAGTCTTCCGAAAGGGGGCGCGTATAGGCGGAAGCTGTGCATGTCATCGTTTCAACAACTTAGCCAATTCGTCTAGTTCCTCAGACATTGCAGGCTTGCGTTTTAAAAGGTTCCTGTAGGTCAAACCAAACTGGGCAACCAGTGGCGGATTAATTGCTTGGTCGAGTTCGGCAGCCATCGCTTTGAGCGCCACGATTGCGGGCAAGTCATCGTCGTCCAGCCAGACAGCGTTGGAAAGGAAAAGGTCAATGCTTTCGGAAAAGGTCATTGGGGGACAGCTTTCACTTAGGGACTCAAAGCAATACAAACGTATTACTACATCTAGTGTTTCATATTCAGCCGAACACTACATCTTGTGGTTGCCGAATGTTTTTTAACTCGATTTTGCAAGGAAAGGGTGTTTCGTCGATGTAAGAAAAAACGATATCGGTTGTAATACCGCTACCGTGTTACTTTTTTCTTCGTCTTTAGAGTCGGTCTAACCATTGGGGGGCGTAGTAGTTTACGCGTGGCATGTGCTTGTCGCTTTTGCGATTGTTGCAGGGTTGGCAGGCTGCTACCAGATTGGATATGTCATCCCCGCCACCGTTAGCGCGTGCGAGTATGTGGTCTACTTGGGTGGCTTCAGCGCCACAATATACACACGTGTGATGGTCTCGGTCTAGTACTTGTAGACGTGTCTTTGCCCATGCTGTACCCCTACTACTGTGTTCACTCATAGGCACATACCGATGATGAGTAGGGTGAGACATACACCGATGAGGGTTGCCCCGACTAGGGCGAAGTTTATGATGTCTCTGTCACTGTATTCTTTGGGGTTTTTCATTAGTAGGGTCTGTCCATGTCTTTCTCGTAAGCTATACGCGCCCACATATCTAGGCATGTGTCACATTCACAGCTGACCTTATGCATCATGACTCCGGGTCTGTGTCTGGTGGAGTGAGCGGGGCTGGGTGGCGGGCGATGAGGGCTTGCGCTTGTGCTAACGCAGTGGCGGCGCTGTAGACGCGTATCTTCTGCACTGGTTTAGTCATCGGTTGCCTTTCAAAATGGCTATAGCCGCTTGAAATCCGTTATCCCAGTCTTCGTTTATTGCCGCCTTCTCGTGCTCACAACTAAATTGTGTTAGTTCAAAATACTTTTCTAAAAGCATAATTGCGTGCTCGCGCTCTGTTTTCTTTCCAGCTTCGTATTCGCTCACGGTAGTAGATACCCCACAATGATGAAGGGCGATGCGATGATACTCACCCACACGATTCCACGCACGATTGCGCGCACACGATAGTAGGTTTTAGTGTGTTGGGATTGGGTGTTCATAATGATGTAACCGCGGCTCCCCGAACTGGTAGACGTATATCCATACGCCCGGGGATAGGTCGGTATACTCCTTCCTTGCTGTTAGGTTGCAAACGTGTTTGTCGTCTATCCATACGCCTGCATTAGTGAGTGAGTCGAACACTGAGCGACAGAGCTTGTCTAGGTCAGGTGCAACCCACGGGTAGTCCCTTTCAACTGTTGGCAGTCGTCTCATCTTGAACACAAGGTCAATGTCGATAGCTCCGCCCATTGGCTCATGCCCTTTAGGTAACTGTTCTATAGCTGCCTGTTTGACTGCTTCGCGCCATGTCTTATGGTTCTTAGCTGTTTCAACAATGACGGGCTTTCCGTTCTTGATGAAAGCTGCCTTGGAACCCTGCGGGGCAGGGTCTCCAATAGCAACGATTGACAACATTAGAAGGGCGTGTTGGTGTCGGTGAGTTCTTTGCCTAGGAGCGCTGTGGGCACTCCTACGTTGTCGACCTGCTGCCATGCTGGGTCGTTGACGTTTACGTCTACAGCAGTTTTTACATCGCCATTGTTGTCTGTGTATTCGCGTGCCTTCGTTGACAGGGTTCCTACAACGTTGACGTAGGAGTCAACCAGTGGCGGGATGGTCTTAGACCACACTGTGTAACGTTTAGTCCACGTTTCACCATTGACCTGTGTTTGCTCTTCTACCTGAAAGCCCCCATTTTCGCCTACAAGTTTCGAGACGCGGACTTCGTTCAATGTCAAGATAGCCATAACAGCTAATCCTTTCTGTTAGTTAGTTTCCTTTGCTAATGCTTCGCAGCATTGCAAACAGCTTAGCAGACGTATGCCATGTTTACAGTCAGGCATTTCTACTGCTTCCGCTTTGGCTTTCTGCATGTCTGTTTCGAGTGCTTTCCACTCTTGCCTTGCTTGTAGCCTTTTGGCTGCTATTTCATTCTCATTTCTTTCTAGTGGTTTAGTTATGGTTCTTAATGGTTTATAGGCAACAGTTTGCATGACCTTTGACGTCGTATTGCATGACCCTTTACCTGATATTGCATGTTTTAGTTCTAGTTCGGACAGTGTGCGATGGTTGGGGGTTCGGTCACATTCGGCGGGGCATGTGGTTTGTACCCAATACAGGTTGGTCGAGTTCCTTCCTGCTTTTGATTCGCAGATTAGGTCTCCTCGTCGTTCTAGTTCTCTGAGGGCTGTGGATACTGTTCGGCGTGACACGTTGGCGTATGCGGCGAGTGTGTCGATGCTGGGGAATGCTCCGCGGTCTCCTTGATGGTTGGCGATGCCTAACAGGATTAGTTTGTGTGTGGGGTTGGCTGTGCAATGGTGTAGCACTATTGCCATGTGTTCGATGCTCATCTTTTGCCGTCTATGTAGCCTTGGATGAGGTGTCGAATGATTGATGATGCTGTGAGCTGTTCGCGTTGTGCGATGGCGTGTAGTTCTTCCCACATGGGGTTTGTGATGCGGATTGCTCTAAGGATGAGTCGGGGTTTCATTAGAAGATATCCTCACAGCGTAGGTTTTTGATTCCTTGCTTTGCTACTTTTAACGCTGCTTCTTCACTTGCCCAAAGCCATGCATAGGTTCCCCCGCGGTGGTCTCGCATTGCGAGGTTTGCGAGGTTGGCTATTTCTTTGTTGGTGGCTCTGTCGTCTAAAACAATGTCGATGATGTCGGCGGGGTTGAGGATGTCCCAGTCTATTTGGGGGCGCTTTTTGGTTTTGTAGATGCGTTCATAGTATTGCGTGTATGTGAGTGTGTTGGTCATGATGTTTCCTTTCGTTGTTCTTGCTTATGTATATACATTAACACAGGTAGAACACGTGTCAATACCAAAACACAACTTTTTTTAAAAAACTTTTCAGACACAAAAAGACCCCCAACATCTCGCGTTAGGGGTCTCAATGCACACAGCCTACGGGAGCGTGTGAGCCTTCTTTGTAATAGCATCCAACACAGCCTTAGAGGCGGTCTTCTCTAAACGCAAATACATTTCACGGGCATCGTCTTTAGTCGACAACGCTTCGACTTCCTGCAACAGTGTCGGGTCTTCAAGAGACTTAGCTACAGGCTTAGGAGCGCTTAAGCGTTGCACCTTCTGCATCTCCTCACGTGAGGGACGCTTACCGCCTGTAGAAGCTTTAGGGGCATAGCCACAATCAGCCAACGCACGCCCAATGGCGCTAGTCAATCCGTTCTCCACCCACGAAGTTTTGTTAACAGGCGACGAGTCTTTAATCTCTTCAGCGAAATCTACAGCGACGGGCGCTACATCATCCTTATTGAAAAACACGGTGGCTTTGAAAATCCCTCGCTTCTCTGTCAGCTCATAAATGTCTGTAATGATTGCGCCTTCAGGATGCTCATCCCAGAAACGTTCGAGCCTTGATGCGACGGTCTCATATTCCTGCAAATTAAATTGTGCCATGTTAGTTACCTTTCGTGATTATTGCGAGTATAAGAAATGTTGCAAGTGCTAAAGCAAATGTAAGGAACGTAAAACCAAAGATAGCTTCGAGCATTACTCTACCTTCCCTTTTTTGGGCATCAGGTAGGGAACCCCATTGACACCCCTAGAGCTTCGAATGAAAGCGGGCTGCCCATACACTAAAGCAGTTTTCGCATCGCCCATCGCAGACAAGATTCGGGTCTTCAGCTCTTGCAGTTTCGCGTAAGCCTTTTTAGACTCACGGTCTAATTGCATGTATTCAACACCAAGGTCTTCGATTTCTACTACCCCGTCGTTATCAATGTTGGGGTTGAGTGAGCGCACAGTCTCATAGGTGGAGTCTGCCCCGTCAAAGTCAGGCGGGGTGTCATGCTCTAGGTATTCACAAAACATGAGTACGCGTTCAAGGTTTACATCCTGCTTAAACTTGTTGGCGAGAAGGTTGAACTCTCGATACTTGTTGCCGTGGAATAGCACAGCGACAGTGGCGGAACCTAAACCCAACGTTTGCATATACCATTGCACTTGTGTTTCGTAATACTTCGGCACGCCGTCAAGCCAGTCGTCTTCAAAAGTGGCGCATTTGATTTCCAAAACTGCGTATGACCCATCAGGCGTTTTGTAGATTGCGTCAGGGTTGGCACGCTGCCACGGTCGTTCCTTATGGCTGTACGTTCCACAGTCCCTAAAGATTTCAAGCTCAGGGTGCTCATCGGCGAATTTGTCAATGATGACAGCTTCAAGCCTGTTGCCCCATTCTACGGGTTCCTTATCGCTAATGTCGGGTGACTCAATCCTTCCCGTTTTTTTACACCAAAGCGTGTAAGGCGATTCCCATTTGCTCAGTCCACAAATAGCGGCAACCTCTGAGCCACCGATTCCAGACTCTCGAATCTTCAACCACTCATCGCGATTTGTAAACAAGCCTAAGTGGTTTGCGTCAGGCATTTCTAGTACACTATTCATGCGGCTGTATTCCTTTCCGGTCGTAGCCCCCAATTTCAAGTCTTTAACGCTTGGTTGGGGGTTTTCTATTTTCTGCATGTAGCATAACATCAGTTACTTACATTGAAGGGAAATCCTATGACCGATTCTTTTACATTCCTTATGCGTGAGCAGGGCGAGTTGCCTTGCCAATCTGCACCCCAACTGTTTTTTGATAGGGACAGCACAGAGCGTAAGAATGAATCAATTCACACAGCGTCACGTTATGAGCTTGCGAAAAAGCTGTGTTGGGAATGCCCCATACGGAAACAGTGTCTCGACTATGCTTTAAGGAATGAAATCGAGTACGGGGTTTGGGGTAAGACTACGCCGAAGGAACGCGCGAAAATGTTGAAGGGTTAGCTATTGGCAGCTTTCACACTGAAACATGTCCATAGGGTCGACGGGTACATTGTAGGCGAAGTCGTCCAAAAGTTTTCTTTCGTTTAAGGGTGAGAAGTAGCCCTAGTGACCTCATCCGCGGAAGTGAATTAAAGCGCGTGGCGGGGTAGGTTTAGGGCTTACTTCTATAGTACATTGCCTAAGCTTATCTGAGGTTGCTTCCAGCGCGTTTCATGGCAGAAAAAGTCATAACCCCCGGGATGCCATCACAAACTCCGACGTAACCATGTCGAGCTTTCAACCAAGTCTGTGCCGCTGTCCATGTCCCTTTGCCCGCAATACCGTCTATAGAGCCTTTGTACCCCCATTTGCGAAGATAACCCTGCATGAGCTTCCAGTTAGCTTTTTGTAGTTTGCTAGGCTCTGAAATCGGCTTTGGAAGCCCGATGAAGTGTGAGTGCCATGATTCGCTAGAGACGTCAAACACCCAGCCGTATTTTCGTAACACAGCCCGCAAAGTAGAATTGCCCCCGTTAGTGATATCGGCGGCTACAGCCCAGCCATGGACGCTGGTTCCCGGATACGCAGCGGCGGGTGTTTCGCCTCGTTTCATGCGCCCATACTGAAACCACTGATTGCTGCACTTCGTGCTTGTCTTTGATGCGTCTCTGATGTTGGCATCTGCAGGGGCACCTAGCGGGCGATAGGTTTCATTGATGAAAACCTTGATGTTGCTTTTAGCGAGTTCAGCTATAGCACCCAACATTGCTTCAGCAGCGTCTGGGCGCAGCAGGAACCCTTGCGCATTGCGCATCGCTTTCAACGGTATCTGCCCGTTCTTATATCCACCCCACGCATCACCCATTACAGCGCGCCCTTGAAGGTTAGGTGACTCCAATTGATTTCCCCGCCTGTGTGATTGTTTGGCAGGCGTACATCTGCACGATAGACGATAGTTCCGTCGACAATCATGTTGACGTGATAATAGTTGCCATCATTCCCGATGTCAGTAAAGTAAAGGTCGCTCGAAAGCACAGAGTCCACGAAGTCGATGACGATGGGTTTAGGCAGGATAATATCTGGGTCGTTAGTCTCCAAGTGCGTGACAGGCCAGCCTTCTTTGCAGACGGTCGCAGTGAGTGTGCCTGTGCAAACCTGTGGAACGCCAGAAGCATCCTGCACGAGCGGGTGAATGAGAACTTTAACGAGAGCCATAATATAGTTTGCCTTTACTTTGAGAGAACAGTGATGAGTTGAGAGAGAGCCGCGCCGAGAATAGTTGCGATACCCGACAGAGACCAAGTAAGACGCTCCAAGTTCCTAATGCGTTTTTCGTGGTCGTCGGCGATGCGCGGAATATGCGCCAATTCAAACTTGAGTTCTTGCACGATGTCGTAAACCTCACGCAGGGTTATTTCGGCAGGCTCCGGACTCATTATGCTTCGGGGTCTTTCGTGACACCAAAAGCGGTGTCGTTAGGGTCGAGCCAACGAATAGCGACAGGAATAACCGCAATCCATACAGCGTTCAAAACTCCATACCAGTCTTGCGCAGTAAATTCGAGGGGCAGTTTGCCTACAGCGAAAATGGCGGTGAGGGCTGTTGCGAGCAGGGCGCGCAGGTAAGAGTAAATAGTGTTCTTCATCGGTCTCCTAATATTGGAATGAATATGTGGTTTCCCACGAATATGGGGTTATTGAATGTTTGATTTCACTAATTCTCGTCATGTCCTGCACGCCGTTGAAAGCAACATAAACCGTATCTGCCAAGTCAATAGTTGTCGCGGGGGTAATGTTTTCTGTATGGTTTACGGTCACATTTTTGACTCTAATAAGACTTGCTTGATAAAGGTTTGAATAGGTGATAAGCGTATTATCTACACGAACCGAAGGAGAGTCTTGCCTACTCCCTGACCAAAAAAACAAGTAGGTATTATTATCAGTATTATCTCCGTCAAAACCTGTATAGCCCCCACGAACAAAAGAAGCATTAGTGACATAGAAAAAGTTTCCTGCAGTCTGAACAGTGTTCAATGCTAGTTTTGCGCGAGCAGTTACAGCTCCTACAGGGGGTGCGCCGTTGATACCTACGCTAGTCCATGTTGTCGTGGAAGATACAACAATAGCGGTTCCTGTAGTTGTTGAAATTAACGTGCCCGCAGCGTTGTACCAAAGAATTTGTGGGTTGAATGACCAGTTCGCCGCACCAGCAGCCATGATGTAGCAACGAAAATAAAAGTTGCCTGTGGTCCCGCCCGGGGTGTTGCTTACAAGCTCAGGGATATCATTTTCGTCATTGAACCTTATCTCCGCGCCAGAAGTATAGGTTGCTGTAACCAATACTTTTATGCACCGTCTTGACCCATAATTTTTGGATGTTGTAGGTTGAAATGCAAACGAAGCACGCGCAGCGATACTTGGGGATATCTCTGACATCCAACTATTTGGCAAGAAATTCCATGTTGGGTTTGTTGTTGCGGGGATTACTGTGAAAGTGTCTGTAACCCCCATAATCGTGTTGTCTGATTGTTCATATGTTGCATAAACTTCAGATAAGCCACTAGCTTCGGATGCTAAAACAGGTGGGCTTTTCAAAATTGGCACAGTACCGCTAAATGATTTTACTGAGTCATTGATATTGTTTGACGCATCTACGCTCGAATATTTAAGCAAATTACCGTAAATAGTTGTATGTGTTCCATCTGTGAACGTGGCGGCAGCCGTCGAGTCATAGTAAGGAGCTTCGATTTTTAGGTTGTTTGAATCTTTAGGGTTATACCAGTCCGCGCCAAGGGTCCGCGCAAAAATGCTCAGTTCGTCAGATAAACTATTTGACGAAATAGTTTGATTGACAGATGTGCTTCCGTTGATTCCAAGACCGAAAACCGTTGCGGGTGCAGTAACAGCTGTGTTTATTGCGGCTAGGCGAGTGTCTACACGATGTGAAAGGCCAAGGCCCGTAATTAAAGCAAATTCAGGTATGATCGTATTTCCTGCAACAGCCGCCATGTCACCGGCTTCAACAGTCGTATAAAAATCAAATGCGTTTTTTTCGGCATTGTATTCAGCGGTTTTTGCAACCCTCATAATGATGCCAGTGAAAATTCTGTTGAAACCGTCTGTGGTGAGTTGGCGACCATATATGCGAACGTAAGACCCTGCATTATAAGTAAAGGAGGCAAGATTTTTGTATGTGATTGTTGCCACGCCAGGTTTTGCGGCGATATAACCAAGGTCCCCTGTCGAACCACGAGTGATATCTATATTTGTCAATTCAGACAAACCAACGGACGTGTATGTTCCTCCACTAGTAGTCGCATAGTGGGTGGCTACTTTGTTGTAGAGGGGGCGTTCTTGGATTGGGTATCCCATTACGCGACCTGCCTTCCGCCTGTGCGATAGTAGCTTTGTAGCGCGGCAGTGATTGCTCGGCCAGTCTCAGCTGATGGGCTGACAGAATTGACGTTGATGTTTACGTTTGTTGAACTCCGGGCAGGACTTACTGATTTAGCTATACCAAGTGCAAAAGGATTGGTGTTCTTGTAAAGGTTCTCCCATACAGGACCCGATTTAGTTGTGTCACCAAAGTTGAAAGCGTTCTTAACGTCGGTGATCGCCTTAGCAGTTTGTTGGAGTGCACCAGCCATAATTTTCAACATGTCAACCAGGGCAGGAAGCGAATCCATAAGGTCGGGAAGAATATCCTTGATGGTTTTAGCGAACTCATCAAGCGCCTTCATGAACTCGGGGTCTGTTTTTAAGTCCCCAAATGCTTTTTGCAAGTCAGGCAAGATGGAGTCGATGAGAGGCAGGAACAATGTTCCGATGTCCTCTTGGAAGTTTCCGAAGATAACTTGCAGACGCTGGAATGGTGACGCGGCTGCTACTCCTGCACCAGCAAACTTACGGCCTACAGTATCTGCAAGATACGCTAAAGCCTGCGTTTCTTTATTGTTCTTGATAAGTTGCGCGTAACGTGCTTTCTCTTGGTCGGAAAGAATAACGCCAGCTTTTTGCAGTTTCGCAATAGCACCCTTCGGATCGCCGTATGCCTTGGTAAATGCGCTTGCTACGGCTTCTAAGTCTTTCCCTGTACCTGCAGCAACGTCGGCAGCGACAACAGCAAGTTTGTTGATGCCCTTAATTCCTGTAGCAGCGATACGCGGAACACTCAACCAGTTGCGTTTCAGCCCTGCAATAACTTCATCGTCAATGCCTGTGAGCTCCCCAAGTTTCGAGGAAGCAGCACCGAGAGCGTCAGTGACTTTACTAATGTTTGTTGCGCTACTGCCGAACGCTTTAGAGTTCTTTACAGCCCTCTCAAGGCCTTTACTGATTTGACGTGACTCGTCAGCTGCTTTTAAAGACGAACCAAGGAACGAAATCGACGCAGCGGTTAAAGCGGCAAATGCGGCAACGCCTACAAGAGAAACGTTTTTCAGCGACTTGGTGAGGAGAGACGTTGACTTGGCGGAGTCAGTCATGCCTTTCTTGAATGGGCGCGCGTCAGCAGCAATAACTGCTGTGATTGTCTGACCTGCCATGATCTACTCCTAAGTTTAAGCCCTGCCCCGCGCGAGATACGAGGCAGGGGGTTTGTTAACGTTGTTTGCTAGCTACTTTTATGATTGCTTCTCGCTCAAGCAACGTAAGTTTGTTGTAGTCAGAGGGCGACATGTTGTAATAAACCAAGAACGCTGCCATGTCCTCTGCCCTCTCACGCATTATTCTTTTTTTGAGTGGTCATCCCCCGCAAGAAGCTCCTCAATATCTTTCATGGTGAGGTTTTGCGCATCTTCCAAAGTGAATGACGGTGAGGTGCGTTTCTTGATGATGAACGCTAGGGCAGACAACAGTTCTCCCTTGGGGGCCGTATCGTCGGACAGTTCTGCGAGCGCGCGACCGCTGATGCGTTCTACGCTTGCAATTTCGCCAAGAGTGAGGTTCTGAATATCCATGTGTTTCTCGCTTTCTCGCTAACGGTATTTGTATTTCGGGTTAGGCACATAGCCTGTGACTTTGAGTTCAGGTTCACCTAGATCATGCTTTTTACATAATGCTCGGAGTTCATCTTCAAGTCGTTTGATAGTTGGGCCTTGCTCGGCTTTGACTGCACTAAACAGGAAGTGATGACCATCCTGCTGGAACTTACGCAAACCAAACTCGATACGAGGCGCATAAGGCACTCTCGCACCTCCTAGACGGATACGAACAGCCTGCTTGGTAGGTGACAGTCGAAGCGACGCTAAAAGTCGCCCAGAACGCACTGGGGGGCGTATGTGACGCATGACAGGCTCACCGACCCGACGCATAACGTCTTTTAGGTCCTGAGTGTCAACGCCTGCAGCTTCCAACGCTTGAACAGTTGAGCGGATGCCACGAGTGAACACTCGAACGTTTTTGTCCGAGTAGTCCACATCGCTAGGCAAAGCCATTGTTACGCAGTTACGACCGTAGGGGTTTCCTGGCAGTCAAGGCGGATGTCGAACGTGTAGTAAGAGTCCATACCTGCGTCGCCACCAATCTTCGGCTTCTGCTTCAGCAGGACAGTGCCAGTGAAGTTAGGCTTCGTAGTGGTCGGGGTAGCGACACCCCAAGGGTTGAAAACGTATGCGATAGCAGTCGTGTTGCCTGCAATATCCCACAGCTTCTTCCACAGCGAAGTCGAGTCATACGACTGAACGCCACTGATCGTGAAGAAGTACTGGTAAGCCCCACCGTTGGCTGCGTCAGCGAAAGTGGTTACGTTTGCGGTTGCTTCCTCGTTTTCGAGAACGATAGAAGAAGCGTCGAATGAGTAGTCAGTACCAGCAAGCTTCAGGATGATGCTGTTGCCTCGGATACGACTTGACTGTGAAACGGTCATGTTTATTCCTTACAGGTTGATGATTTTGTCGACTGTAATAGTCGTTGAGAGGTATTGAGCATTTCCAGTGTCAAGCTGGTAAGGCTGTTGCACATTCTCAATCCCAATACCCATGTTTACGAGCGAAACGAGTGCGTCTTCAACCATTGTGTCAAGAGCCTCTGTTGAGACATCGTTAGCAGCAGTGGCCGAGATAACGTCAACGTTCATTCGAACTTTGAACGAACCGTAAGTATCCCCAGACTCGATATATGGCGAGCCGGAAGTTACCAGGTAAAGGGGTGGAACAATGCGCGCTGGAACAAAGTCAGACGATGGAATGTCGGTGTCTGTTGTCAACTGTGTAGCAACATCGTTGCGCAAGTCTCCTAGGGTACTCATGCAAGCCCCAACCCAACATAACGCTGGATGAGGGGATACACACCAATCATCGGATCACGTGCGACTCGAATAGGGGTCCCATCGAGTGCCCCGAACTGTGCAATACCGTTCGGAGCACTGCGACGATGAAACAGCTCTGACCCTGCTTCAAGGTAGGCACGCAGCAAAACCTTGTCGGGAACGAAAGCGTCACCAACAAACTCGTCAACCATGGCAACAGCCTGGTCGTAGCATGCCTCAACATAGGTGGCGTCAATAGCTGACGCACCTACATAGTCTTGAAGGTCAGAAGCGGCCATAATTAGGCAGTCGGAACCACTGGGACGATACCTGCGGGGAGCTCGTGAGCTACAGCACCGTACATGTAGACGCTGAAGTCGCGCGACAGGTTGATGATGTTGTCCTGCTGAAGCGAGACAGTGGGCGAACCGTAGAAGCGCAGAGCCTTCGAGGAAACGAAAGCAGCGTCAGCGGTCAGACCCGAGTCAACGACTACAGGGATGCCAGCAAGTTCACCAGTGAGACCCTGAACGTTGAGCGTTCCAACGTTGTTGTTGCCTGCACCAGTAACGAGGAATACAGGTCGGCCGTCAGCGGACTCAACCGTGAGGAGCGACTTGAACGTGGCCTTGTCGACAACGAGTGCGTCGATGGCGAGTCCCTGTGCCTGGAACAGAACCTGTGCGTCGATAGCAGCGTTCAGCCAGTCAGCGTAGGTGGCTGCAGCGAACGAAGCAGCGTCGATAGTTACCTTGTTGCCTGCAGTGATCTGTGCAGCGTGCTCGGTCTCGTACTCGGAGCGGATGAAGCCGTTGATGGCTACACCTGCAGCGATTGCCTGTGCGCGAAGAACGTGGTCAACATAAGCGATGCTTGAACGCTCGATAACCTGCTTGGTGAGCTGTGAGTAGCCACCGAAGGTCTTGACAGGTGCGGTGTGGCTGTCGATAACAACCTCGCCGTAGCCAAGGTCGTCGCCTTCAGCTGCCTGAACGTCAACGTCAACCGAGTTGCTGGTAAGCGATGCGTACTCGAGGAAGTTGCCTGCTCCGGGGAGAGCGGAAGAACCGAATACACCACGAAGGGGTGCAGCCTGCTCAACGAGGCGAGTGAGGTCGCCAATCCATGCGTTGATGAGAACGGAGTCACCAGTGGTTGCTCCAGTGTAGGTACGAACAGCCTGCTCGTCGCCACCAGCGATTGCGTGAACAATCTCTCCAGCGGAACGGGTGTCCATGATGGGCTCGGCAGTGCGAGCCTCAAGTGCAACGCTCATCTCACGACGAACGCTTTCTACAGCTTCGCGAACCTCATCGAGGTCAGCAGCTGCGACAGCGGGAGTGCTATCGGTCATAGTTTCAGTCTCCATAACTGACTCGGTAGGTTCGGTGCGAACCTCTTGGATGGTTGCAGCCTCGTACCAAGGGAACGTGACTGCGCTAATTTCCCTGACTTGAGCAAGGTCGATAACATTGACCCCACGTTCGTCAAGATGCGACTCAAGTAGGCGGAAACCTACCGAGAAACTGTTAATAACCCCGTCTTTGATAAGCGCGTAGGCTTCGTCGGCCTGTGCAACGCCTTCAGTGAAACGTGCAGTGATCTGCAAGCCTTCAGGGGTGTCTTGGTGGGCGATAATCTTGCCGATGGGCTCTTCGTGTTGCCAGAACAGCATGGTGTTGTCTGCGGGGACTGCTGCGCCGTAAGCAAACATCTCGTTGTTCGAGACTGTGTTGTAGGGGACAGCGATGCCGGTAACTTCACGAGCGTCGACGTTTACTGCGCGTAGCTCAAACGAGCGGGTTTCAAGCTGGGTCATTAGATACAACTCCGGGGGTCATGGGGGACAGGTCTTCGATAGCTCGAACCTCGTCTGCAGTCATAAAGCCTGCTTCGATAGCAATCTTGTGTGCGGTGTAGCGGGTGAGAGTGTCAGAGCGTAGGAGCTTGTCAATGTTGAACTCGACCTCATTACGGCCGGGGAGAAGCTGTGAGAAGGCTTGCTCAATCTCAACGATCCATGGGCAACCGAAACGAATAAACCCTATCCAGTCTTGCTCGACGTTCTGATACGTCATTGACGTGCCAGTGACGTCTGCGAGCATGAGCGACGAAGGAACACCGAAAAGGCGCGCGATCTGTGTGACGTTGAAGTTTTGCACTTCGAGGAACTGTGCGTCAGCGGGCGACAGGTAGACAGGCGTATAGTTCAAGCCGTTGCCGAGAATAGCGACACCATTCTTAGCACCCGCGCTCGAGTTCCATGCATCCTTAGCAGCCTGTGCCTGGTCAGGGGACAGCACCTGGTCAGACTTGAGGACTCCATTGGGAACACCGGAATTGTCGAACCACTGCGTTCCGTAGTCGCGTACAGACTTCGCGCCGTAGATTTCTTTCTGCGCTGCCTGAATCGGGCCTAGTCCTACAGCGTTGCCTGGGATGCGCATAAGCGTCAGGTGCTGCACCTCTGAAGGCTGATAGGTGACGTTCGCGTACTGGTAGTTGATGACCTTACCGTACTGGTCTTGGTTGACTGCCATCCACTGCGAAGCAAGAACCTCGAGATTTTGCACTCGCCCTTGGTTGTCGCGCGTAATCTTCCAGTAGGCGTTGCCATGACCGTAGAGCGACGTGACAGTTTCTTCAATGAACGCTGCGCGGGTCTTTGTAATGTCTGGCTGGCGAATGAACGTCGGAGTGGTTACAGGGACATCGTCTTTTGTTACATGTAACGACATCTGCTTAGCAGCGGTGACGTGAATGTTGATCGCGCGATACACCATAGCGAGCGACATGGCTTCACGAGCCGAAACGCTTGTATCTACAGCTGAACGAGCTGGGGGCGTGAACGCGGTGGATTGTGCGCGCTGTTCCATTTCAGGCACACCAAAGTAGTCTCGCAGGTTCGACAGAATACCCATTACACTAATTGTATACCGAGTGAGCTAAAAGACTTGGGTTACAGCCTCTGGGCGTGTCTCGCTGGCATACATGGCGGAGACGGTTGCCATTACTGCGTCAATTTCAACGCTTGAGTCTTTGCGACTGATGCGATAACTGTCCCCGACGTTCTTCCTGACTGTGCGCGCTAACTGCATAGCCAACAGCGGGTCGCCCCTGTGAACTATCTTCTTTTGAATGACGCGGGCATACACCCAGCTCGAAGCGTTGATAACGTCAGCATGTGTAAACACAATGACTGGGAGCCCTCGGCGTTTCAGTTCGTTCGCTAGATCGCGCATCGCATAACCGTCAACGACGTAAGCCTGCGGGGAGTGCCTAGACAGTTTGCCTGCGATGTCCACAAGTTGCTGCAACGTAGGCTTCACAATACTGGCAACAATTTCGGTGTGTGTTCTGCCCTGGTCGTCTTTCACTGCGACAGCGATGGTCGCATATCCCCAGTCGGGTGTGCGGTCGATGCTGAAGGTGGGGCGTGAGTCAGGCCATACATAGTCGGCGGGGCGTGTGCAGGCTATCCATGAGTCGAGTGGCAGGAACGCGTTAGATGAGCTCACGAACTTGTTGAGACGATACCTGATGACGTCGGCGGAAGGCATAGCGCGCACATCGCTTAGAACGTTCTCGGAGTCGATACGGCCACAAGCCAAAGCAGGGTTAGCTGCCTTCAGATACTCCAGCAGTTCCTCGTCGCTCTCGGGCACTCGGGCCTCGGGAGCTGACCACTCGAAAAACCCAAACCGTTCAAGTGCGGGGTCACTAGCGACAGACTTTGCGCCTGTCTCATACAAGTCTTTGAGCAGGATGCTTGACTCATCGCCGGCAGTAGTAATACCAAACACCATGCCATTCTTACGGCCACCAGTACCGTTGACCATGTCCGACCAAAGCGCGGCCGGCATAAGGTGAAGCTCGTCACAGATAGCAGTGGCGACAGCGAGGCCTTGAATTGCTGCAGACTTCGCAGCCTTGATTTCGTACTTGCCACCATCCTTAGCCCGGATGCCTCGAGTGTCTGTCAGTTTCGTAAAGAGATCAGCGAGTGAAGGGTTGGAGCGGATGACGTACATGGTGCGGTCGTAGATGATGCGCGCCTGGTCAGCCGACGAAGCTAGCCCGATGACAAGTTGCCCTGGTGCGCGAAGCAGTGCCCAGATGCCCATGATTGACAGGATGACGCTCTTACCGTTCTGCCTGCCCATCGAGACTACACACTGACGAAAGCGTAACTCGCCCGCGCGTTCATGCCCTTCAGGGTAAACCTCGAGCATGCGCCTAATAAGGTCACGTTGCCAAGGGTCAAGTTCAAAGCTGGGATTGTCTGGGGTCTTCCATGCAAGGTCGACGATAGGCAACAGCCAGTCAGCGTCGCTGGGAAAGTCTTCCGAGAGTGGCGGGGTGAAGCTTGTAGCGGTACAGGTCATCGTCGCAGCAACTTGGCAAGTTCATCTACTTGCTCGGGCTCGCTCGGGGCTTGCTTCACTAGATCACGATATGTCAAACCGTACTGGGCGATGAGTGCAGGGATGGGGTTGTCGTCGATGAGGCCTGCGAGGAGTCTCAACTGTGCCACTGCCGGGATGTGGGCGTCGGTCAGCCAGTCAAGCGATGCAAGAAAAGTTTCGGTCTGCTCGGTGATGGTCATTGGGGGACAGCTTTCACTTGGTGGCTCATGGGTTGATGTTGGTATCTCAACGATACCTGACGCATGCCCTCGATGTGACTTCGGGCTTCACCCTTTGGATATTTCAAAACCCCTTTTTACAAGAAAGAGGTGGGCGCGGGGTGTTTTGTGACCTCTCCAAAAAAGCGGAGAGGCCTCGATTTAGGGGCTATATGGGGGGGTTAGATTGTGTGAAGTCCTATCGTGGGGGGTTAGAGTCGGTCTAGCCAGTGTGATGCGTAGTAGTTGACGCGTGGCATGTGCTTGTCGCTCTTGCGATTGTTGCAGGGCTGGCAGGCTGCGACGAGGTTGGATAGGTCATCCCCCCCGCCGTTTGCTTTGGCGAGCACATGATCTACTTGGGTGGCTTCTGCCCCGCAGTAGACGCAGATGTGATGGTCTCGTTCGAGTACTTGTTGGCGGGTCTTTGCCCATGCTGTACCTGATGATGAGTGCTTAGACATTAGATACATACCCCGATGATGAGTAGTACCAGGCACACACCTATCAAGGCTCCACCGATGAGGGCGGCGTTGATGATTTCACGATCACTGTATTGTCTGGGCTCTTTCATTAGTAGGGCCTGTCCATGTCTTTCTCGTAAGCTATGCGCGCCCACATGTCTAGGCACTGTTCACATTCGCAACTGACCTTATGCATCATGACTCCGGGTCTGTGTCTGGTGGGGTGAGTGGGGCTGGGTGGCGGGCGATGAGGGCCTGGGCTTGGGCGAGTGCTGTTGCTGCACTGTAGACGCGTATCTTCTCCACTGTCTTAGGCATTGTGTTTTCCTTTGATAAGCGCGATAAGTTCTTTGGTGTGCCACCATTCAAACTTGTCTGCTTGCAGTAGCGCGATGAGGCGTTCACGTTCAGCAGCTACACCGTCAGCGAATGCTTGTGCTTGTTTCATAATGTCGCTCATGGTAGGAGATACCCGACGATGATGAATGGCGATGCGATGATGCTCACCCAGACAATGCCTCGAACGATTGAGCGCACACGATAGTAGGTTTTAGAGTGTTGGGTCTGTGTGTTCATAATGATGTATACGAGGCTCCCCATATTGGTAGACATATATCCATACGCCTGGTGAGAAGTCCGTGTATTCCTTTCTCGCGGTCAGGTTACATACATGGCAGTCGTCTTTCCAAACTCCTGCGTTAGTGAGTGAGTCGAAGATGGAGCGGATGTCGACATAGCTTATCGAGGTCAGGTGCGACGTAAGGGTGATTACGAGTCACTGTCTTAGGTCTGCGCATCTTGAATACGAGGTCTATGTCTATTGCTCCTCTCATTGGTTCGTGCCCTTCGGGCAGTTGATCTAGGGCAGCCTGTTTCACTGCTTCACGCCAAGACTTGTGGTTCTTAGCGGTTTCAATTACTACAGGCCGACCGTTGCGAATGAACGCTGCTTTGGAGCCCTGCGGTGCAGGGTCACCAATAGCGACGATGCTGATCATGTTAGAACGGCGTCTCGATGATTTCTACAGTGACTGTTTCGTTGTCAATCTGCTTCCACAAGGGTTCGTTGATGTTGACATCGACAGCAACCTTTGCGTCACCGTTGCTCGCAGTGTATTCGCGGGCCTTAGTAGACAGCTGTCCAGTGACAGTGACGAGAGTCCCGACCTCTGGGGCTACAGCTTTACTCCACACTGTGTAACGTCTCGTCCACTGGTTACCGTTGACTGTTTCGATTTCTTCAATCTGGAACGCGCCGTTCTCTCCGACGAGTTTTGAGACTGTCGCCTCGTTGATGCTGATAGTCGCCATGACTAAACATCCTTCCTGTTAGTTGGTTTCCTTTGCTAGTGCTTCGCAGCACACTTCACACCTTAGCAGAGCTTTACCGTGTACGCATGTAGGCATGTCCACAGCTTTTTCTTTGGCCTGATCCATGTCTGCCTGTAGCTTCTCCCATTCCTGCTGCACTCGTATCTTATTTTCAATCGAAGAAACTTTAGTGTTAATAATGGTTCTTAATGGTTTGTATGAAGCAGGCTTCATGGGTGTTGACGTCATATTGCATGGGTCTGTACCTGAAATTGCATGGGTCTGTTCGAGTTCCATGTGCGAAAGTGTCCTGTGTGAGGTTGTTCGGTCGCACTCGATAGGGCATCTCAGACTGACCCAGTACAGGTTTGTTCCGTTCCTGCCCATGTTGGGTTCGCAGATGAGGTCGCCCCTTCGTTCTAGATCGCGCAATGCTGTGGTCACTGTGCGCCTGGATACGTTCGCATAGGTTGCTAGGGTTTCGATTGACGGCCATGCACCACCGTCGCCTTGATGATTGGCTATGCCGAGAAGCACGAGTTTGTGTGTTGCTGATGCGCTGCAGTGATGTAGCACTGTCGACATGAGTTCGATGCTCACTTTTCATCCTTTCCAAAAACTACATAGGTGACATTGTCGGCATATGTGACAGTTGTGTCAGCCCCCGAAGGAGTGTCATTTATGGCATCTATGAGCTCGTAAACGGTTATCTCGCACCATTCCTCATCGTCCATTCTCCAGTCTTCATCAAACAAGGCTTTGAATTCGCAGTGAGAGTCGCCAACATGTTCTGCTTCTTCTTTGCTGTCAGCGTTCCCGCGAGTGTCGTGCTCGTCGCAGTACCATTCCCAGCTCATTCTTCATCCCCCTGGTCGAGCATGTTGATAAGAGTCATGCACAGGGTTTGAATGACTGCCCCATTGAACACTGCCTCACTGCCCTGATGGTCTTTCACCCACTCTTTGATGTTGCCCTCGATAGCGTCAAGATAGAGCTTGTTGCTGGGTTGCTCGTAATACAGGTCGCTGTAGAAGCGTATAAACACTTCGGCCGTCGCGTTGACGAGTTCCTGCTGTGTAGGCGTGAGCATGATTTGCATGCCTTTGACGCGTTTCTTCACGCTGTTTTCCTTCCTTCGAGGTAGCCCCTCAATGCTTCTCGAGCGATTTCACTCACCGACAGTTTGTCTTCTTGGACTGCTGCAAGGAGCTCATTCCATAGATCGTCGTCGATGCGTATTGGGCGACATGGTGTGCTGGCCATTACTCGGCCGTCTCTTCCCATGCCTTTGCTGCATCCATCCACATTTCTGCATGCTTGAAGTCTCCAATGCGACGGAGGTCAGCTGCTACCTTTTCGCACAGTTCAATTTTTGCTGCGATTTCTGACATTGCACTCATGATGTTTTCCTTTCATCAAGTAGCCGAAATGACTACACCCCCAACTGTATATACAGTCAGGGGTGCGTGTCAAACACATTTATTTGAGCGTGTCAGCTTTTAAAGTGATCGCGTCAAGAACAGCCTTCGGTGCAGTCTTTTGTGCTTCCTTGTAAAGGGCACGTGCCTGCTCGAGGGTAGTGACCTTCTCCAGTTGACTCATCCAGGGGGACACATCCTGCTTAGGTGCGGGAGCTGTTGCGCGCTGCACTTTCTGCATCTCCTCACGAGACGCCCGCTTGTTGCCACTGTAATTCATGTTGGCGAGTGCTCTGCCGATGCTGCTGGTTTCGCAAACCTCAAGGGCTGCTGTCTGCTGCGGGCCACGAGAACTGTCAACCTCGTAAGCGAGTCCTGTCGCCGCGGGGTCAAGGTCTGCCTCTGAGCGGAAGATGTACGACTTGCACACCCACAAGCCTTTCTCGGCGTTGTGTTCGATGAGGTCAGTGATTACCCTGCCTTTAGGGTGGTCTGCCCAGAAACGTTTCAGGCGTTCCTCGACAGTTTCATAGTCTTGCAGGTTGAATGTTGCCATTAGTCGACTTTCCCTTTCTTGACTTGCAGATAAGGTGTGCCATCGACACCCCTCGAACTGCGCGTGAATGTTGCTTTACCGTAAACGGTAGCAGTTTTAGCTTGCCCCATAGCGTTCATGATGCGTGTTTTCAGCTCTTGTAGTTTCGCGTAAGCCTGCTTGGACTGCTGATCTAGTTGCATGTATTCGACACCGAGTTCTTCAATCTCCACCGATATATCAGGGTTGATATTGGGGTTGAGCTGCCTAACAGTCTCATAAGTGCTGTCGGCTCCGTCGAAGTCTGGTGGGGTGTCATGCTCTAGGTATTCGCAGAACAGTTGTACCTGGGAGAGGTTTACGTCTTGCTCGAGCTTGTTAGCGACGATGGGATATTCTCGATACTTGTTGCCATGAAACAGCACTGCGAGAATACCCTCACCGAGTCCCAAGGCTTGCATGTACCACTGCACTTGTGTGTAGTAATACCTAGGCACACCTTCTTCCTGCCATTCAGATTCGTACTCGGCTGTCTTAATCTCAAGCACGCCATATGTCCCATCGGGTAGTTCATAGATCGCGTCAGGGTTTGCGCGCTGCCATGGGCGTTCCTTGTTGGCGTATGTTCCGCATTCTCGATGCACTGTCAGCTCTGGGTGTGTGTCTGCAAACTTGTCAATAATGACTGGTTCGAGCCTGTTGCCCCATTCCACTGGTTCGCGGTCGCTGATGTCGGGCGACTCGATACGGCCTGTCTTTTTGCACCAAAGCGTGTAGGGAGACTCCCACTTGCTCAAGCCACAGATGACAGCAACTTCAGACCCTCCGATGCCTGACTCTCGAACTTTCAACCATTCAGCTCTGTCTGTGAACAAGCCAAGGTGTGTCGCGTCAGGTAGTTCAATTACACTGTTCATGCGCCTGTCTTCCTTTCCGGGCGTAGCCCCTGATTTCAATGCCGCTAACGCTTGGTTAGGGGCTTTCTAATTTTCTGTTGTAGGCTATCCTCACCCACCTACGTCGAAGGGAAATTGACATGTGGACATATAGCAAAGAACTCGGTGAACAGTTGCGCTGCGATCAGTGCATGCAGTCGCTGGATCATGGCATAGGAGTACGTTTTCCAACCAAAGAAGCAGCGTTGAATGTGGCGCACTCGTTCGGGTGGGCTACAGGGGAGCGCGTGACGTGTACGTTCTGTCAGGCGTTGAACAAGATTGTGCACTCTGAAGGCTGCCCGACATGTGCAAAACCATGGTGAAACGTGCCCCAGCGGTCAACTGGAAGGAGACGCTTCCAGAGGTTGAGTGGTTGCTTGATGGTGGAGTATCGCCCAGGCTAATCGTGGACATCATGAAGCTGAACCCTGCCAACTTGACGCAGGCTTGTAGGCGCGCCAATAAACCTTATGCACACTTGTTTGATTTCAGGAGAGAAAACCAATGAGCTTTACATCACTAATGCAAGAGGCGGGCGAGTTGCCCTGTCAAAGTGCCCCGCAACTGTTTTTTGAGACTGACGGCCGAGACGATACCGACGCAGTGTCAACCCCTGCACGATACAAGATGGCGAAGGCTCTATGTAATGAGTGCCCTATAAGGATGCAGTGCCTGTCGTATGCCATTGAGCACAATATCCCGCATGGTGTGTGGGGGCAGACAACGCCTCAAGAACGCGAGTGGATTAGGAAAGCCTGATTACTGGCAACTGTCGCACTGGAACTCATCCATGGGATCTACTGGCACGTTGTAAGCGATGTCGTTCAAGGCTGTCTTTCGTTAGAAGGGTTAGGAATAGCCCCAGTGACCTCAACCGCGAAAGTGAATGGAAGCGCGTGGCGGGGTAGGTTTAGGGCTTACTTAAGGATACGCCCTTGAGGATGTTATCGGAGCTTGACACCCGCACGTTGCATCGCAGCGTAAGTCATCGGCCCTGGGATACCGTCGCATACTCCGAGATAACCGTGTCGGGCCTTCAGCCATGTCTGTGCTGCAGTCCATGTGCCTTTGCCTGCAATACCGTCTAGCGAGCCTTTGTAGCCCCATTGACGCAGGTAACCCTGCATACCCTTCCAGCTACGCTTTTGGAGTGCGTTAGGCTCTGCAATCGGCTTTGGAAGCCCAATGAAGTGTGCATGCCATGACTCTGAAGGTACATCGAAGACGAAGCCATATTTTTTGAGCACTGCGCGAAGGGTGCTGTTGCTTCCGTTGGTGATGTCTGAAGCGACTGCCCAGCCATGAACTGATGTGCCTGGATACGCTGCGGCGGGTGTTTCGCCTCGTTTCATGCGCCCCCACTGGAACCACTGATTAGAGCTTTTAGTGCTCGTCTTTGATGCGTCTCTGACGTACTGATCAGCGGGAACACCTAGCGGGCGGTAAGACTCGTTGATGAAAACCTTGATGTTGCTTTTAGCGAGTTCAGCGATGGCCCCTAGCATGGCTTCGGCAGCGTCTGGGCGCAGATAAAACCCTTGCACGTTCTTCATGGCTTTGAGGGGTATCTGTCCGTTCTTGTATCTGCCCCACGCGTCACCCATTACAGCGTGCCCTTGAACGTGAGGTGGCTCCAGTTGATTTCTCCGCCTGTGTGGTTGTTGGGGAGGCGTACGTCAGCCTTGTAAACAATAGTTCCGTCTACGATCATGTTGACGTGATAGTAATTGCCATCATTTCCGATGTCGGTGAAGTAAAGGTCGCTTGAGAGCACACTGTCTACGAAGTCGATGACGATGGGCTTGGGCAGGATAATGTCGGGGTCGTCAGTTTCGAGGTGCGTGACAGGCCAGCCCTCTTTGCAGACGGTCGCAGTGAGTGTGCCTGTGCAGACTTGTGGAACGCCTGAAGCGTCCTGTACGAGGGGGTGAATGAGAACTTTGACGAGAGCCATAATATAGTTTGCCTTTACTTTGAGAGAACAGTGATGAGTTGAGAAAGAGCTGCGCCGAGAATGGTTGCGATACCTGACAGCGACCAAGTTAGACGCTCAAGATTGCGGATGCGTTTTTCGTGGTCGTCAGCGATGCGCGGAATATGCGCCAATTCGAACTTGAGTTCTTGCACGATGTCGTAAACCTCACGCAAAGTTATTTCGGCAGGCTCCGGACTCATTATGCTTCAGGGTCTTTCGTGACACCAAAAGCGGTGTCGTTAGGGTCGAGCCAACGAATAGCGACAGGAATAACCGCAATCCATAC
>ERZ1034361.361-NODE-361-length-31057-cov-5.517947_pt1 | contig 31057 bp, 33 predicted proteins | sample MGYA00520617_ERZ1034361 | MGnify/ENA primary metagenome ERZ1034361 (study PRJEB33736, sample SAMEA104284507) | Azolla filiculoides | biome: Urban; feature: Water surface; material: Ditch water | place: Netherlands | collected 2015-10-28 | depth 0-0.1 m ...
AGGTGCTGACGGAAAAGGATATACCAATTACGAGCAGATTATCGAGAAATTGACTTTTGCGAGTTGGGATCGTGTTTTCGTGATTTATGATGCTATTGCAATGGGAATTCCATTGAGCCGTATTCACGAAATCACTAAAATAGATATGTGGTTCTTGAAACAATACGAACAACTTTATATTTTAGAGAAAGAAATTTCTACTTATACTGTTGCTAATTTGCCAAAAGAATTGTTGTTGGAAGCCAAACAAAAAGGTTTTGCCGACAGACAAATTGCGCATATGATGAATTGCAAAGAAAGTGAAGTGCATACTTTGCGTATGACTATGAACATCAACCGTGTGTTTAAATTAGTAGATACTTGTGCGGCAGAGTTTACAGCAAAAACACCTTACTATTACTCGACTTTCGAAGCTGAAATCGAAAAAGCAAACGGAGAGCGTTACGTTCACAACGAAAGTATCGTAACCGATAAAAAGAAAATTGTAGTTTTAGGTTCAGGACCTAATAGAATCGGACAAGGAATTGAGTTTGATTATTCTTGTGTTCACGGAGTTTTGGCAGCCAAAGAATGTGGCTATGAAACCATTATGATCAACTGTAATCCAGAAACGGTTTCGACTGATTTTGACACGGCGGATAAATTGTATTTCGAACCTGTATTTTGGGAACATATTTACGACATCATTCAACACGAAAAACCAGAAGGGGTTATCGTGCAATTGGGTGGGCAAACTGCTTTGAAATTGGCCGAAAAATTGTCTAAATACGGAGTAAAAATCATTGGAACTAGCTTTGATGCTTTGGATTTAGCCGAAGACAGAGGACGTTTCTCTGATTTGTTAACTGAATTGAATATTCCTTTCCCGAAATTCGGAATTGCCGAAACGGCTGACGAAGCTTCTGCTTTGGCGGATACTTTAGATTTTCCTTTATTGATTCGTCCTTCTTATGTATTAGGAGGTCAAGGAATGAAAATTGTAATCAACAAAAAAGAATTAGAAGAACACGTTATCAACTTATTGAAATCGATTCCAGGAAATAAATTACTGTTAGACCATTATTTGGCAGGAGCAATCGAAGCGGAAGCAGATGCGATTTGTGATGCTGATGGAAATGTGTATATCATAGGAATTATGGAGCATATCGAGCCTTGTGGAGTACACTCGGGCGATAGTAATGCGACTTTGCCGCCATTCAACTTGGGTGAATTTGTAATGCAACAAATCAAAGACCATACTTTTAAGATTGCGAAAGCATTGAAAACAGTAGGGTTAATCAACATTCAGTTTGCGATAAAAGACGATACCGTTTATATCATCGAAGCCAATCCTAGAGCCTCGCGTACGGTTCCGTTTATTGCCAAAGCTTACGGAGAGCCTTATGTGAACTACGCTACCAAAGTAATGTTAGGAGAAAAGAAAGTAACTGATTTTGATTTCAATCCAAAATTAAACGGATACGCCATCAAACAACCGGTTTTCTCTTTCAGCAAGTTCCAAAACGTGAACAAAGCCTTGGGGCCAGAAATGAAATCCACAGGAGAAAGCATCTTGTTTATTGACGATTTGAAAGACGACCAATTCTATGAATTGTACTCTAGAAGAAAAATGTATTTGAGTAAGTAAGCTTAGTTTTAGATATTGAAAAAGCCCCGATTGGGGCTTTTTTGTGGGTTGAATTTTTATATGTTTGGGTATTTATCTGGATTTTGTGAAGTATGGAACACGGCGTTTAAAAACACTGTTTTACTAGGTTCATCAACAATGAAAAAAGCAATGTATGGAAATTTATCAAAGGGTAAAAAGCGATAATTGTTGTCGTGAAACTGATAAAAAGGATTGATTTGTAGTGCTTTGTAGGTTGTTTTGTAATCTTTTAAAAAATCTAATGCTACTTTTTTAGAGGCTTTGTAAATGTAATATTCAAGAGCATCTTCAATGTTTTTGGAAGCTACGGGAGATACAATAACCTTATAATTCATATTTCTTTTTTAAATCAGAATACAGCGTTTCAGCTTTGGTGTAAGTTGATTTGTCAGAATTGATTTGATTGTCTAATATTTGTTGTTGTTGTTTGGTTAAGGTGTAAGTTTTAGAAACTTCTTTAGAATCTATAAGTGTGTCAACATAAGCTATAACACGTTCTAAAACACTTTGAGGTGCGTTTTTAAGTTTGTTTGCGAGTAAGTCAAAAGTTATAGAGTCCATTTTTTTAATTATTAAGGGTCTGATTTTTAACAAAGTTAAAGAAAAATTTCAAATGTTGTTCAAATATAAAATTTGATTCGTTTTAAGACGACCAATTCTACGAATTGTACTCTAGAAGAAAAATGTATTTGAGTAAATAAACTTGAATTTAGATATTGAAAAAGCCCCGTTTGGGGCTTTTTTTGTGGTTTCATAAAATGTCAATGACAAAAATATTCTATTTCTCTTGCAATTAGAGATATAGCGAAGTTGTCTTTAGAATATTTCTTTTTTATCCAATTATTATAGGCATCAAATTCAATCTCGATATAAGTTGTTTCCGTTCTTGCTTCATTGTTATAAAAGCCATCAGATTTCCAATTGGAAACTATGCTTTTTGGAGTTGTAATTGTTTTGTAAAAACTTTTAACCTCCCTTTTTTCATTATAATAATACGTGCAATCAAAAATCGAATCTTTTGATTTGTATGTATATCTAGAATTTTCTAAAAAATCACGATTATATTTTTCTAATATTTCTAATGTGAAAATATTGGATTTTAACTCTTTTTTAATCTCTTTCCAACCTTTACGTTCAAGTTTTATAGTTATTAAAGTGTCTTCTATTTTTTTGTAGTCATAAATTGTGGAGTCGTTTGGCCATAGTGTTTTTTCATCCTTATCTCCTGTTATACTTTTTCCTAAAGTTATGCCAAATCCATTTTGTGTGTTAGTAAAATAATCTTTTATTAATCTGTTTTTCTTATCGTAAATATAAGTATTGTAATGTCTTAAGGTGTCTTGAGAGTAAAATTCTTGTTTGATGAGGTTTTTTTTATTGAACAGGTTAATGTATTTTTCTTTATACTTGTTTCCGTAATAATAAATGTTTGTGGAATCTGAGTAATTAGAAAAATTATTGAAAAATTGCTCTGAGGCTATCCAAGTTTTTCCATCATCATTGATTTCGATAGTTTTAATTCTTTCTAATTCATCATATTCGATAATCTTTCTTTCGTTAGTAAATGATTTGTCAAAATATATGTGTTTTGTAATATTCCCATTTTTTGTGAAGAATATTTTATAGTATAAAGCAGTAGTATCAATAGTTTCTTTCTTTTTATTATAAGAATAACTTTTTATCGTAATGCTTTTTACGCAACCATCAAAATCTATAGGTAGAAACTCTTTACTATTGTTATTGTTTTCAATTGGTTTTTTTTGAGAATAAAGCCATAGGTTTGAAAACAATAAAAAAAGTAATATTATGTTTAATTTCATTTAATTATGACTTTATTTTAATTAATTCAGACCTGATTTTTGTAATTCAATTTGTCAATTCAAATATAATTAAAATTCTTCTTTTGTTTCTTTTTTTTAAAGTATTTTCTTTAAAAAAAAATTCTTCCATAAAGAAAGTCCCAATCGCGGGACTTTGTAAATATCATATTCTGAGTTTATTTTTTCTTCATTTTCTCCTTAAAAAAATCAATAGTCCTCGTCCAAGACAAAGTGGCTGCTTTTTCGTCGTATCGTGGCGTCGTGTTGTTGTGAAATCCGTGATTAACGCCCTCATAGAAATAAGCGGTGTGTTCTACTTTATTTTTTTTGAGGATGGTTTCAAAAGCGGGCCAACCTTCATTTACTCTGGTGTCTAAACCGGCATAATTTAGTAATAGCGGCGTGGTTATTTTTTCAGCTTCTTCGGCAGTGGGTTGTCCGCCATAATAGGGAACTGCGGCTGATAAAGTTGGGATTTTTACAGCCATCATATTAGCAATCCAGCCGCCAAAACAAAATCCTACCACGCCTACATATCCATTGCAATCTTTGTGCGATTTCAGGTAATCATAAGCAGCAATAAAGTCTTCCAGCATTTCTTCGCGACTGCGTTTTTTTTGTAATTCCCGACCCGCATCGTCATTTCCGGGATAACCACCCAAGGGAGACAAAGCGTCTGGAGCCAAGGTTATAAATCCTTCTAGAGCGGCTCTTCGTCCCACATCTTCGATATAGGGATTCAGTCCTCGATTTTCGTGTACGACAATGATTCCGGGAAGTTTTTTCTTGGTTTCCGTGGGTTGCGAAAGAAGTCCTTTGATGGTTCCTCCGCCTTTAGGAGATTCGTAGGTAATGAATCCTGATTTTAACCTTGGATCGTCTGGTTTTATAGTGATGGAATCCACATAATTGGGAGTCATAAAACTTAGCAACGACGGCAGTGTAAGGCTTCCTACTGCAAAAATGGACAGCTTTTCGATGAATTGTCTTCTTTCGATTTTATTGTGTGCGTAATCATCGTATAGGTCAAATACTTCTTGACTGATGTCTTCTTTGGTTAGTTTTTTCATAATGAAAGTTTTTGGAGCAACCAAGTTAGTAAAAAAACGAATTACCTCATTTTTTTTGCAATTCAGTTTCTGCATTTTTTAAAGCCTATGATTTGTAAGTTGTATCAGAACATTTTTTTTAACTAATTTTACCTCACACGAAACAACTTCTCAATGGCATTATTAAAACGAATAAACAAAAAGGCAAAATCCTATTTAAGCTCGGGATTTGGGGTCAACACAAGTAGTTACGGTGGACGTTTTTTCAATAAAGACGGGAAGGCCAATGTCGAAAAACAGGGAATGCATTTCCTGCATCGCATCAGTTGGTACCACACGATGATTGAGATGCCTGCGTGGAAATTTATGTCGATTCTTTTGTCATTTTATGTTTGCATCAATCTTGTTTTTGCTTTAATTTATTTTGCAATTGGTATCGAATATCTAAATGGAATTGATACTTCAGCATCAGAATGGGTCAAGTTTGGAGAGACCTATTTTTTTAGTGCACAAACTTTTACTACAGTGGGATATGGTCACGTGAGTCCTTCTGGATTTTTGGCCAGTAGTGTTTCGGCTTTAGAAGCCTTGATTGGTTTGTTGAGTTTTGCCATTGCTACGGGTTTATTCTTTGGTCGCTTTAGTAAACCGGTTGCGTTTATAAAATTTTCTCACAACGCAATTATTGCTCCTTATCGTGATGGAACTGCATTGATGCTTCGATTAACGCCTTTTAAAAATACCAACTTTACCGATGCCGAAGCTAAAATAATGCTAGGAATGAGCGTAGAAGAAGAGGGTATTGTGAGCAATAAATTCTATTCTTTGGATCTTGAATTGGGTAAAATCAATGCGCTAACTTTGAGTTGGACTTTAGTGCATCCCATTACAGAGGACAGTCCGTTGTATCATTTTAACAAAGAAGATTTTGAAACTATTCAAGGTGAAATTTTGGTTTTTATTAAAACATTCGACGATATGTTCAGTAATACGGTTGCCATCCGAACTTCTTATACTTTTGACGAAGTGGTTTATGGAGCTAAGTTTTTGCCAATGTATTCTAGAGATAAAGCGAACTCCAAAACTATTTTGCATCTCGAAAAATTAAATCACTTTGAAAAAGTCAGCTTGTAACTTTGAATTTGGAAATTCCTTAAATAGGAAAGTCGGAAAGAGTGCTATTAATTTCGCATTAATAGTTAGGTAATTAAAAATTAGCGCCTTTGTGTCTTTGCAGTAATTATATTTTTATTACATTTGTTTATTAATTTGTAGAAAATGATAAACAATATAAAATCTGTTTTCAGCATCAAAGACCTCGAAAACCTTTCGGGAATAAAAGCGCATACCATCCGAATTTGGGAAAAAAGATACAACATTCTCGAACCGATGCGTTCCAATACCAATATAAGAAATTACGATACCCATAATCTACAAAAATTGCTCAACATTGTTTTGTTGCACAATTACGGCTATAAAATTTCTAGAATTGCAGAACATTCTTCTGAAAAAATCGAGCTTTTGGTTCGGGAAATAATTTCAGAAAAAAGCACCAAGAACCACGCTATCAATGCTTTCAAAATGGCAATGATGAATTTTGATCAAGCCTTGTTTTTTAAAACTTACGCCAATTTACTTTCCGAAAAATCATTTCGTGAGGTTTTTTATGAAGTCTTTATTCCGTTAATGAACGAAATTGGATTGTTGTGGCAATCGGGCACCATAACTCCTGCGCAAGAGCATTTTATCTCCTATTTAATCAAGCAAAAACTTTTGGTCAACACCGAGAAAATTCAAGTTTTAGAGCCTACTCGAAACGATAAAGTTTTTGTTTTGTATCTTCCCGAAAATGAAATTCACGAGTTGGGCTTAATGTATCTCAATTACGAAATCTTGCTCAACGGCTATAAAACCATTTATTTGGGTGAAAGCGTTCCCATCGAAAGTTTAAAAGATATGAAGCAGTATTATGACAACATTGTTTATGTTGCTTATCTGACCGTTCAGCCCACCAAAGATGAAGTGAATACATATTTACAAGAAATTGTGACAGAAATAATGACTGCCGATTCTCAGGTTTGGTTATTAGGCAGAATGACCGAGTTTGTTGATCTTATAAAGCTTCCAAAATCAATTTCTGTCTTTAATTCCATTCCTGACTTGGTTAAGGAATTGTAATTTATTGTTAAGAAGATTTGTTTTTGTTTAATCTTTTATTACTTTTGTTAAACAAATGAAAAAAACAATTACAATAATCGGTTCAGGATTTTCGGCTTTAGCGGCTTCTTGCTATTTGGCCAAGGATGGTTTTGATGTCATTATTCTTGAAAAAAATAACACAGTTGGTGGCAGAGCTCGTCAACTTTCAAAACAAGGTTTTACTTTTGATATTGGTCCCACTTGGTATTGGATGCCCGATGTGTTCGAGAAATTTTTTGCTGATTTTGGTAAAATCCCCTCGGATTATTACCATTTAGATAAACTCAATCCGGCTTACGAAGTCTATTTTGGTAAAGCCGATTCGGTGCAAATTCCAGATAATTTACCTGATATTTTCAACATTTTTGAAAAGGAAGAAGAAGGAAGTGCGAAGCATTTGGAATCATTTTTGGATAATGCTAAACACAATTATGATGTAGCCATCAAAGATTTGGTCTATCGTCCTGGAATTTCCATAACCGAATTGATTACGCCTGTTACCATCAAAAAAGTGAATCAGTTTTTTAGCACGATTCGTACTTCGGTTCGCAAAAAAATCAAAAACAATCGCCTACAGCAAATAATGGAATTTCCAGTTTTGTTCCTCGGGGCCAAACCATCCAATACGCCTTCTTTTTATAGTTTTATGAATTATGCCGATTTTGGTTTGGGTACTTGGCATCCCAAAGGCGGAATGTATGAAGTGGTCAAAGCAATGGTTACTTTGGCAGTAGAATTGGGAGTAAAAATTGAAACCAACCAAAATGTTGAAAAAATTAATGTTGAAAATGGAGTGGTGAAAAGCGTGGTTTCTAACGGAATTACAATCGAATCGGACGTGGTTTTGAGCGGTGCCGATTACCATCACACCGAAACTTTATTGGAAGAAAAATACAGAGGCTATTCTGAGAAATTTTGGGATAGCAAAATTTTTGCTCCTTCTTCCTTGTTGTTTTATGTGGCTTTCGATAAGAAAATTGAAAATGTTTCGCATCACACCTTGTTTTTTGATACTGAGTTTGATGTACACGCCAAAGATATTTACGACAATCCAAAATGGCCCGAAAAACCACTTTTCTATGCCAGTTTTCCAAGTAAAACAGACGAAACTGTTGCGCCTAAAGGTCAAGAAGCAGGAATATTTTTGATACCAATAGCTCCCGGAATTGAAGATACTCCCGAAATTAGAGAACACTATTTCAAAAGCATTACAGAACGTTTTGAGCAATTGACAAATCAAACTATTTCAGAAAACATTATCTTTAAAGAAAGTTTTTGTGTCAAAGATTTTGTTAAAGATTATAATTCATACAAAGGAAACGCTTATGGATTAGCAAATATTCTAACTCAAACGGCTTTTTTGAGACCTAAAATCATCAGCAAAAAAGTGAAGAATTTATTTTTCACAGGACAATTAACCGTTCCGGGTCCAGGCGTTCCACCATCGATAATTTCAGGAAAAATAGTATCAGATTTAATTAAAAAGCAATTTTAATACCCAATAATATGAAAGATTTATTTGATGAAGTATCGTTTAAATGTAGCGTGTTGGTAACCAAAAGTTACAGCACTTCATTTTCTTTGGCTGTTAAAATGCTGGCACCAAGCATTAGGGAAGCGATTTATAGTATTTATGGTTTCGTGCGTTTTGCTGACGAAATTGTCGATTCTTTTCACGGTTTCGACAAGGAAACATTGATCAATGATTTTGAAAACGATTATTATAAAGCCCAAAAAAATGGGATTAGTTTGAATCCGATTTTGAATTCTTTCCAGCACACGGTTAAGGAATACAATATTACAGACGATTTAATTCAGTCTTTTTTGAAGAGTATGAAAATGGATTTGATCAAATCGGATTATCACAGCAAGCAAGAATATGACGAATACATTTATGGCTCGGCTGATGTAGTGGGTTTGATGTGTTTGAAGGTTTTCGTGAAAGGCGATAACCAAAAATATGAAGAACTCAAAGGCGAAGCGATGCGTTTGGGTTCGGCTTTCCAAAAAGTGAATTTCTTGCGGGATTTAAAAGATGATAATTTGGTGTTAAATCGAAATTATTTCCCTGGTGTTGATTTAAATTCTTTTGATGAAAAATCCAAAATTATGATTGTCAACGAAATTGAAGAAGATTTTCGAGTGGCTTTACAAGGAATCAAAAAATTGCCTTTGGAAGCCAAATTCGGGGTTTATACTGCTTATGTTTACTATAAAAAATTGTTGCGAAAGCTAGAAAAAACACCGAGCCACAAAATTGGAACCGAAAGAATTCGAGTTTCCAATTACACCAAAGGACTGTTGTTTGCTAATTCTTTCGTATCTTACAAATTGAATTTGGTTTAACTATTTTGACCTTTTAAAACTTTCGAAAATGATGTCTTTTTTTATTTTTTTGACCACTTATTTGTTGATGGAATGTGTGACTTGGCTCACGCACAAATATGTAATGCACGGTTTTTTATGGTATTTGCACGAAGATCACCACCAACCCAAATACGCCCATATTTTCGAACGCAATGATTTGTTTTTTGTGATTTTTGCCATTCCAAGTATTCTTTTGTTTTACTTCGGAGCTGATGCCGGTTTTGATTACCGATTCTTCATTGGCTTGGGAATTTTTGCTTATGGATTGAGCTATTTTATTGTCCACGACATAATTATTCATCAACGTTTGAAGTTGTTTAAAAACACCAAAAATAAATATTTAATTGCCCTTAGAAAAGGTCATAAAGTACACCACAAACATTTAGGAAAAGAAGAAGGCGAGTGTTTTGGGATGTTGTTCGTTCCATTTAAATATTTTAAAATTTAATACGTTCGAAATCTTTGTCAAAGTTTAAAACTTTGACAAAGATTAAATCTACAAGAAAAAACAAATGTCATTATACTTATTCCTAAATATAGCGTCCTTTATCATTCCGTTTCTGTACAGTTTCGAAAGTAGAATGAAGTACATCAAACGTTGGAAAGCTGTTTTTTCGGCCATTATAATTACTGCGGTTTTCTTTATTGTTTGGGATGTTTTTTTTACTAAAATAGGCGTTTGGAGTTTCAATCCTCGTTATCATTCTGGTATCGAATTCTTTGATTTACCCATCGAAGAATGGTTGTTTTTTATTTGTATTCCTTACGCAAGTCTATTTATACATTTTGCGTTTCATCATTTTTGTCCCAAAGTTTCCTTGACAGACCGCACCGTAAAATTGATTTATTGGATATTGATGTTGATTACCATTCCTATCTTGTTTTTCAATTTAGATAAATGGTACACTGCCGTAAATTATAGTGTTTTTATTGGCATTTTGACTCTGACCGTTTTCAAAATACCGAATGTACTGAATACTTTTTTCATCACATTTCTAATCATTCTAATTCCATTTTTGATTGTAAACGGAATTCTAACGGGTAGCTTTATTGACGAACCTGTGGTGATTTATAATAATTCCGAAAACCTCTGCATCCGAATCGGGACAATTCCTGTTGAAGATGTAGCCTATGCTTTTTCGATGCTGTTGATGAGTTTGGTTTTGATTAAAAAAATAGAAAATAATTTTATCCCTATCAAGGTTTTAAACCCTGACAGGGTTGAATTAAAAAAATAAATAAATGAAAGTATATAAAAAAGAAACCGTTCAGTACATCAATGCATCTATCGACGATTGTTGGGCTTTTTTCTCCAGTCCACGAAATTTGCAGAAAATTACGCCCGACACAATGGGTTTTAACATCACCGATTTTGACGGAAAGAATATGTATGCTGGACAAATCATTCAATACAAAGTATCTCCACTTTTGGGTTTAAAATTGCGATGGACGACTGAAATTACTATTGTAAAAGACAAAGAGTATTTTATCGATGAACAACGTTTTGGCCCTTATGCGCTTTGGCATCACAAGCATTTTTTTGAACCAACAGAAAACGGTGTAAAAATGACCGATGTCGTTCATTATGCCTTGCCTTTGGGATTCATTGGTCAAATTATGAATGCGTTGGTAGTCAAAAATAAGTTGAAAGAAATCTTTGATTACCGAGTGAAAGCCGTGAACGAAATTTTCAATTCTAAATAATGGCTAAGCAAGAAGTAACTCTTTTTTGGTTTCGCAGAGATTTGCGATTAGAAGATAATGTGGGTTTGTGTCACGCTTTGCAATCACAATATCCAGTCATTCCGATATTTATTTTTGATGAAGCTATTTTGGATAGTTTACCAAAAAATGATGCCAGAGTAGGTTTTATTCACGAATCACTTTCGAAAATCAATCAGAAATTAGAAGCTATAGGGAGTTCTCTTTTGGTCAAAAAAGGAAAAACTCAAAACGTTTGGCAACAGCTTATTCAAGAATTTGATGTCAAGGAAGTGTTTTTCAATAAAGATTACGAACCTTTTGCTATCAAGCGAGATGCAACAATTTGCAAGTTTTTACAGGACAATAAAATAAGTCATTACTCTTTCAAAGATCAAGTCATTTTTGAAGAAAAAGAAATCGCAAAAGCGGACGGATTACCTTACACAGTTTACACACCTTATAAGAATAAATGGTTGGAAGAATACCATTCTATCGCACCAGTTCCTGAATATGATGCCACGAATAAATTTTCTAATTTCCATAAAAATGATTTTGCTTTTCCATCTTTAAACGAAATTGGATTTGTAGAAAACCCCATAAAGGTAATTCCACACAACCTAAAAAATGTCGCCACCTACCACGAAACCCGAGATTTTCCGGCCTTGAACACGACGACTTATCTATCGCCACATTTGCGTTTTGGCACCGTTAGCATTCGAAAATTAGTGAATTGGGCAGTTCGAAAAAATGATGTTTTTTTGAGTGAATTGATTTGGAGAGAATTTTTTATGCAAATTCTGTACAGTTTTCCCAAAGTGGTGACCAACAATTTCAAATCGGCTTACGATGGTATTCAATGGCGCAATGACGAGGAAGATTTCAAGCGTTGGTGTTCGGGAACTACAGGTTACCCAATGGTTGATGCCGGAATGCGAGAACTGAACCAAACCGGTTATATGCACAACCGAGTTCGAATGGTGGTGGCGAGCTTTCTCTGCAAACATTTATTATTACCTTGGCAATGGGGCGAAGCTTATTTTGCTCAAAAATTATTGGATTATGAATTGGCAGCCAATGTCGGAAACTGGCAATGGGCGGCAGGAACAGGTTGTGATGCTGCGCCTTATTTTAGGGTTTTCAATCCCGAAATTCAATTAAAAAAATTCGACGAAAAAGGAATCTACATTCGAAAATGGATTCCCGAATTCGATTTGGGCTATGGAGAACCAATGGTCGAACACGCCTTTGCCAGAGATCGGGCGATTGCCACGTACAAGGCGGGAATTTTGAAATGACATTGTTTTTGTTTGTTTGTTCGTAGAGACGCGATGCATCGCGTCTCTATGATAATTTATTGGTAATCAAACTAATAAATTCTTTTCTGGTTTTATTTTTTTCGAACGCCCCATTAAAAGAAGATGTTGTCGTAACCGAATTTTGTTTTTGAATGCCACGCATACACATACACATATGCTGCGCTTCAATAACGACGGCAACCCCCAATGGATTTAACGCACTCTGAATACAATTTTTGATTTCGTCAGTCAGTCGTTCTTGAACTTGCATTCTTCTGGCAAAAGCATCTACAATCCTTGGAATTTTACTCAAACCCACAATCTTTCCGTTCGGAATATACGCAATATGTGCTTTTCCAAAAAAGGGCAACATATGATGTTCACACATCGAATAGACTTCAATGTCTTTTACGACAATCATCTGTTTATGATCTTCGGTAAAAAGTGCTGATTTTAGTATCTCAAGCGGATTCAACCCGTAACCGTGAGTTAGATATTGCATTGCTTTTGCTGCTCTCTCGGGTGTTTTTAATAGACCTTCACGATTGACGTCTTCTCCTAAATTTTCTATAATAGAACGGTAATTATCTGCTAAAATCGCAGTGGTTTCTGTATCATATTGTTCTGTTTTTTCGTAATTTAATACTTTGGTTTCTATCATTTTATGTTTTTTAAATTAAAGGATGGTTTGGGTTATATTTTAAAAGTTACAATTCCATAATCCATTTCAAAAACCTGTCCCGAAATAGATTTGGCGTGGTCTGAAATCAGGTAATTCGCCATTTCGGCCACTTCTTCGGGTTTCAGATAATTTTTCATTGGATGGCGTTCCATCATATTTTCTTTCATTCGATCGTTGCGAAGAATTCCTGCTGCAAGCGTAGTTTCAGTAATAGTTGGTGCTATGGCATTGATTCGTATTGAAGAAGCCAATTCAGCTCCCAATGATTTTACCAAACCTTCGATTCCCGCTTTTGCCGTAGCGATACTGGCGTGAAACGGCATTCCCAATTTCGCTGCTACGGTACTGAACAAAACGATGGATGGATTGTTGCCTTTTTTCAAAACTGGTAAATATTTCTGAATCGCTTTTACTGCCCCAATCACATTAATTTCGAAATCGGTTCTAAAATCATCGATGCTCAAACTGCTAATGGGTTTCAAATTAATTGAACCCGGACAATAAATCAAAATATCAATATTTTCGATGTCTGGAAGCGTATCTTGCAAAACATTTAACGAATAATGTGTTAGGTTGGGATGCGAAATTTCGGGTGCATTTCTGCTAATATTTATTACTTTGTTCTTTTCTAATTGTTGCAGGACAATGGCATTTCCAATTCCTTTGCTGCCGCCAATGATTACAATGTTTTTCATATATTATCTCTTAGAAATTTTGTTGTTGTTGATTTGTCTTTGTCGGCTGCATTTGAATCTACCTTTTTCAAAACTTCTTAATTTTTCGTGTTTTGTTTTTCGACCCTGCACTCTTTCGCGCCACATTCTGAAGCTAGAAGGTTTCATTTCCATACGCATCAGTTCGATCACTTCTTGTTCTTTCAATCCAAATTGCAATAGAATAGAGTCAAAAGTGGTTCGGTCTTCCCAAGCCATTTCTATGATTCGGTCTTTGTCTAAATCGGTTAATTCTTTTTTCAATCTTGGTATTTTTTAAATTCATTGACCACAATCTTTGCTTTCAAATCGAACATCAAATTGTACAATCCAAAGAATGTTCGGTTCATATAAATAAAATGTTTCGAACCTCGATTGCCGTTCATTTTTTTGAGATTGGTATCTTTCGAAAAGCGTTCGCCTAATTGAGCAATGTTTTGAAAAAACACTTCGTTCGAAAAATCGAAAGTTTCCGATTGAAAAGGTTGGGTAAAAAGTGACAATAAATCATAAAACATTTGCGTGAAATATTCGATTTCTTCGGCTGAATCATCGGTTCGAAGAATTTCCAACTCGAATAATTTATCACTAAAAAGCTGTTTGTTATCAATTACTTTTTTATCAATCAATTCGAAATAAGGAACATAAAATTCGTTTGGTATTTGCTTCATACAACCAAAATCCAGAGCAATCAATTGGTTATTTGAACTTACTAAGAAATTCCCAGGATGCGGATCAGCGTGTACTTTTTTCAAAATATGAATTTGATACATATAGAAATCCCACAAAGCTTGACCAATTTTATCCGCAACTTCCTGATTGGTGTTCTTGAATTCTGCCAAATGAACGCCCGTCATCCAATCCATCGTGATGATTTTATCGGATGAATATTCAGGATAATAATTCGGAAAAACTAAGTTTTCTATTTTATAGCAAGCCTTTACAACTTCCTGACTTTGTTTGAGTTCCAATAAATAATTGGTTTCCTCAATCAATTTATCTTCTACTTCCTTGAAATATTTATCGGAATCTTTCCCTTGAAGGTTGAACATTCGAATGGCAATGGGTTTTACCAAAGCCAAATCCGACGAAATGCTATTGGCAACGCCCGGATACTGAATTTTTACCGCCAATTTTTTACCGTTTTTCACCGCCAAATGCACTTGACCAATACTTGCTGCATTTACAGAATTGGCATTAAATTCGTCAAAAATCTCGTAAGGTGTTTTACCAAAATTATTTTTAAATGTTTTTAAAACCAAAGGCGCTGACAATGGCGGAACCGAGAATTGCGACAACGAAAATTTCTCGACATAAGCTTGTGGCAAAAAGCTTTTGTCCATACTCAACATTTGAGCGACTTTGAGCGCACTTCCCTTTAGGTTTTTTAATCCATCATAAATATCTTCGGCATTTTCTTCGTTCAATTTATCACGAGTTAAGTCAGAATTGACCATTTTTTCGCCATAATATTTCAAATAATTGACGCCTACTTTTGCACCAGTTTGTACCAATTTTGTAGCTCTTTCTATTTTGGATGTCGGAATATAGTCTATGGTTTTCATTTAGTTTTTTTGTGTTTTTTCTTTGAAAAGGAATTTTCCAAAATCGATTAGGCTGTCTAATGGTGTAGTATTCATCAATTCGAAGGATAATTTTACCGATTTTTCAATAAAAATATCTGTCTTTTCGAAAGCAGGGGATTCATCTTCTAACCAAAACTTCAAGGTTACTAATAATTGAATCCAAGCCGATTCCTGAATGGTTTTTTCTTGAAAATTTTGCAGTTTTTCGAATTGTATTCGCTCTTCATCTATAATAATCTCGGCAACATATTTCTTAAACTCACTGCGAAGACTTGACAATTGTATTAAATTTTTGAGTTGGTTTTTGTCTTCCTTTAAACTCATTACAACATAACTTCTATTGGCAGACAGAATTTCAAAAAAGGTAAAGTAAAAACTCAACATTTTACTTTTCATATCATACGTATTGTAGTTGGCGTCTTTTTGAATCAACTGAACCGTATTTTCAAAAAAGAGTTTATAAATTTCTTTTTCAATACTTTCTAATGTGCCAAAAAAGGAATAAAATTGATTTTCCTCGAAGCCATTTTCTTTTGCAAATTGATATACTGATTTTGGCTTCTCAGCATTTTCCAATTTGTGTTTCATATACAATGAAACGATTTTGTCTCTTGTGATTTCTGATTTCTTGGTAGCCATTTTTATTGTGTTTAATATTTAGGGTATAAAGATATATAATGTTTAACTATTTTTAATTAAAGTTAAACAAAAATATTTGTTAATGTTTGTATGTTAGTAAAAAAGACTAAATTTGTATTCTTATGAAGAAAAACGTATTAATAAGTGGAGGTTCGGGTTTTGTAGGCAAACATTTGACTGATTTGTTGCTTGCTAATGGTTATTCGGTTTCGATTTTAAGTAGAAGTCAGAAACAAAATACCGAACAAGTAAATTATTATCAATGGGATGTTGATGCTAATTTCATAGATGAAAATGCGGTATTGAAGGCTGATTATATCATTCATTTGGCAGGTGAAGGCATCGCTGATAAAAGATGGACAGCAAAACGAAAAGAAGTAATTGTTAGGAGTCGAGAACAATCCATTAAGTTGATTTATAATATTTTAAAAATCAATAATAAAAAACTAGAAGCCTTCATTTCGGCCTCAGGAATTGGAATATATGGAGCTAAAAATGGTTCTGAAATTTGCACAGAAAACAGTCCGCTTGCCAATGATTTCTTGGGACGCACTTGCCAAAAGTGGGAAGCCGCTGCTGATACCATCGCAAGTTTAGGGATTCGAACTGTAAAAATTCGAACCGGATTGGTTTTAGGGAAAAACGAAGGTTTTTTGAAACAACTAGTTCCTGTATTTAAATTAAAACTGGGCTCAGCTTTGGGTTCGGGTAAACAATATATGCCTTGGATTCATATTGACGATTTGTGTGGAATTTATTTTAAATCATTAAACAATTTAGAAATTAAAGGTGCTTATAATGCAGCCGTTTTGGATAACACGACTAACACTGTTTTTTCAAAAACCTTAGCAAAACTATTCGGTTATTCGATGTGGTTGCCTAATGTTCCTGCTTTTATAATGCAATTGATTTTGGGAGAAATGGCTCAAATTGTATTGACAGGACAAAGAGTTTCTTCGGATAAAATTGAAAGTTCAGGTTTCAAATTTCAACATACTTCTTTAGAAAAAGCACTCAGGGATTGTGTGCTAAAATAGGTTTTTCAAACACAAAAAGGGTTTGTATTTTCGCTACTTCTGCCACTTTCATACTTAAAATTTCAGGTATTTTGATATCGAAATCTTTAACAGAAAGGTTGAAATTGGAGCTAATTTCAATTGTTTTGTTTAGATTTTTTACCTTGACTAAGATGCTTATTTTTTTTGATTTTCCGTGAATTTTCAGTACTCCATTTAGCTTGAATTCTTTGGAATTTTCATCAATGATATTGATGTTAAATCCTTCGATTTTACCTTTTAAAGTGGCATTTGGAAAGTAATTTGTTTCCAAATATTTTTGGTTAAAATGCTCTTCCATCAAAGAAAGTTTGAATCGGAATTCATTCATTTTAACAACACTGGTTATTTCACCTGTTTTTAGATTAAGAACACAAGAAACCGTTTTGTTGGTAGCAGCAACTTCTTCGAAAAGTGGTACAGAAGCCTCAAAATAAACTAATCCAATAGTGGTTGCTATTTCTTTTTGAGCAAAAGAATTTTTGACTGCAAAAAGGAACACTATGAAAAGTAATTTTTTCATTTTGAATGCGTAAAGAATTATCTAAATTTACAAAATTAATCAGACAATTCCATATAGATTGTGTAGTTTTTTATTTTATTTTAAATGGAGATTCTTCTTTTTGAACTTCAGTAATAAAATATTTTGAATCTCCCCACCAAGGAAAAGTTTTATAGCGTTCAATGTAAGTCAATTTTACGTAGTGACCTTCTAGTTCTTTCAAATCAGAAATTACTTTTTCTTCGCTATCCAATACCGAAAAACTAAAAATTTGGGCACCAGAAATTCCTTGGCTTAGTTCACCTTCATAGGTTTTGAAAATGATTCCCTTGCTGCTAAATTTTATCAATTCGCCTGAACGAACACCTTCGCTGTAAGTTGCATTGTATAAAAAGGCAAAATAGCAAACTAGTGCTAATGTCAAAATAGCAGTAATAATGATTAAAATTTTTTTCATTTTGTTTTTGGTTTAAATTTCGTCTTTATCGGCTCTGGTTAATATGTTTGCTGGAAGCGATTTTTGAGTTTTAGCTCCCATTTTTTTTAAATTTTCAACCCTTTTTATCAAGTTTCCGCTGCCATCTACCAATTTGTTCATAGCACCTTGGTATTCGACTTTGCTTTCGTCTATTTTCTTTCCAATTTTGATTAAATCGGCCACAAACCCTTCAAATTTATCATACAATGCACCAGCTTGACGGGCAATTTCAAAAGCATTTTCTTGTTGTTTTTGATTGGTCCACATACTGTCAATGGTGCGCAACGTCGCCAATAGGGTAGAAGGCGTTACAATCACAATATTTTTCTCAAAAGCTTTGTTGTATAAAGTCGTATCTTCATTCAATGCCAAGGCAAAAGCGGGTTCCATCGGGATGAAAAGAAGCACAAAATCAGGGCTCTCTATTTGGTATAAATCCTGATAATTTTTATCCCCCAATTGCTCAACGTGACGTTTGATCGAATTGACGTGTTCTTTCAAAAAGCCATTTTTCAAATCATCGTCTTCCTCGTTGATGTATTTTTCATAAGCCGTCAGCGACACTTTCGAATCGACAATCATCTTTTTGCCATCGGGAAGATTGATGACAACGTCGGGAAAAACTCTATTTCCTTCTGCATTGGTGTGGGATTGTTGCACAAAATATTCTCGGTCTTTTTCTAATCCTGATTTTTCCAAAACTCTTTCCAAAATCAGTTCACCCCAGTTTCCTTGCATTTTGCTGTCGCCTTTTAGGGCTTTGGTCAAGTTCAAGGTTTCTTTACTCATTTGAAGGTTCATTTCTTTCAAACCTAAAATTTGTTGGCGCAAAGCTGCGTGATAATCGATACTTTCTTTGTGGGTGTCTTCGACTTTCTTTTCGAACAATTGAATTTTATCTTGTAGAGGAGACAAGATGTTTTTCATATTTTCTTTATTCTGTTCTGTAAATTTATTCGACTTTTCGTCTAATATTTTGTTGGCTAAATTTTCGAATTCTTTGCTAAATTTTTCCTGAAGTTTTTCTACTTCGTCTTTTTGTTCTTTGTTGCGCTGCCAAAGATTTTCGAAATCTACTTCTTTTTTGGTTAACTGAATATTGATGGCTTCTTTTTCGTTTCGAATGCTTTCTTTTTCGGCATTTGCCAATTCCAATTGTTTTTCGAAATTATTTTTGTCGAGTAGGAATTGTTCTTTTTGTTGGTTCAATTGGGCATTCAAGGCAATCAACTTTTCTTCTAAACTAATTTTATCCGATTGAAATCGAGCTGAAAAAATAAGTTTACCAATGAAAATTCCAATAGCGAGTGCCACAATAAAAAGCAGTAAAAACGGAAGCATATTTGACATAAAAAAGAGATTTTTTAGAAAGTAAAAGTAAGAAATAATATCAAGTTAAGGATGTCCAAAAAGATAATTTGAAAAATGTATTTTTGTATCCTAATTTAAAACAATGTCCGGACACCGCCATTTCATTCTTCACAAACCTTACGGTTATTTAAGTCAATTTATTTATGAGTTGAAACGAAAGAAAAAACTCTTGGGCGAATTACACGATTTTCCAGCAGGAACAATGGCCATTGGTCGCCTCGATGAAGATTCCGAAGGTTTACTTTTACTGACTACCGATGGAAAAGTTAGTGAACAAGTTCGGTCTAAAAAAGTCGATAAAGAATATTACGTTCAAGTTGATGGCATTATCACGCAAGAAGCGATTGATATGATAAAAGAAGGTGTCGAAATAGGTTTTGATGGCGGAAAATACAAAACCAAAAAATGCGAATCTAGACTAATTACTGAAATTCCAGACTTTGGACCGAGAGGAAAAAAAATAAGGGACGAACGTCACGGGCCAACCTCTTGGGCTTCCATCACGGTTAATGAAGGTAAGTTTCGACAAGTTCGAAAAATGACGGCAGCAGTTGGTTTTCCTACTTTGCGATTGGTGCGTGTTCGAATAGGGAACGTATATTTGAATGATTTAAAATCGGGAGAAGTGAAAGAAGTAGATGGTTTTTCTCACTTCCCACTTCTAACCTCTAACTTCTAACTTTTTTATGTTAAACATCGTTTTAGTAGAACCAGAAATTCCCAACAATACAGGAAACATTGGCCGTTTGTGTGTAGGCACCGAAAGCCGTTTGCACCTAATTCATCCTTTTGGTTTTGTCATTAATGATAAAAATCTGAAACGTTCTGGACTAGATTATTGGGTACATTTGGACGTGACGGAATATCAAAATATCGAGGAATGGATAGCTCAAATTCCAGACAAATCCAGAGTTTTCTTGATGAGTTCCCACGCCGATAAATCCATTTACGAAGCCGAATTCCAAGAGGGTGATTGGTTGGTTTTTGGTAAAGAAAGTGTGGGATTAAGTAAAGAAGTTTTGAATAAATTCGAAAATCATTTGACCATTCCAATGTCAAAATTGATTCGTAGTTTTAATATAGCCAATTCGGTTGCCTTTGTGGTGGGCGAGGCGAAGAGGCAGATTGGATTGAAGTAGTTTTATGGAAGGAAATGTAACTGTTAATCAGGCTTTGAATAGAGGAAGATGGCAATTGAAATATTTGCCGATGATTGTTACTTTTGGTTTTATTATTGGTTGTTTTTTTCTCGTAGAATATACTTTTTTAGGAGGTTTTATTATACCTATTGGATTTATTTTAGGGTTTTCAATGGGTTGGCTTGTGTGGAGCTATTATGTTATGGAATGGAAAATTTGGGCTTATGAGAATGTTAGGAATATTCACGAATTACAAAGAAAAGCAGTCGAAGAAAAACTGATTTGGGAAACTGGAAGCTGGTTTGAAAAAACAGAATTTAAAAACTACCAGCAAAAGCAAAAGTTAAATCAATTAGAGAAAAAATTTCTTGAAAAGGATGTTTACAAAGATGATATTTCAGTGCCTAAAGAAACTATAATTTATTATTCAAGAAAGACAATTTTATTAATGCTAGTTGTATTTTTAGGTCTTGGTTTTTTTGGAGTTTTTCTTTTATTTGAAAAAGAATATTTGGGATTGTTGTTTTTGGGAATTGGAATATACTTTTCATTTGACCAAGCAAAAAAATTAAGAGATAAAAATCCGCAAATTGTTCTGAATGATAAAGGAATTAAATTGAAAAATGAAAATCTAGTTTCTTGGAATAAGATTTTTAATGATCGCGTTTTTAGTGAAAGTAAAGGTAAAAGTTCTACTAATTATTTAGCATTTAATGCTGAAAAAATTGCAATTGATGAGTTGACAATTGAATATGAGGAATTAGAAAACTTACTTCACGTTTATAGAGTTCGGTACGAAAAATATAATTATTAAGTTATTACAAACTTCCCTTTTTCGCTATCAAAAACAATATGTTCGTCTTGAAACAAGCTGTTGAAACTTCCTTTTAATATTAAATTACAAGGTTGGTCTTGAATCGTGTTTTCCGGAGTCATAATGATCATTTCGTCGCTCAATTGTATTGCCATATCAATATCGTGAGTCGAAAATAGAATGCATTTTCCAGTTTCTTGAGTTAGTTTTTTTAATAGTTTTAGAAGAGTTACTTTGTGCGATAAATCCAAATGGGTGGTGGGTTCGTCCAAAATGATTAAGGGTGTATCTTGCGCCAAAGCTCTTGCAATCAATACGATTTGCAATTGTCCATCACTAATTTCGTAATGTTTTTTGGAGGTCAAATGCTCGATTTGAGTCAGTGCAATCGCTTCGTTAATTTTAGCAATGTCGTTCTCAGTTAAAGTTCCAATCCAATTGGTATAAGGTTGTCTTCCCAAAGCGACAAGTTCCCAAACCGTGAGATTGCTTGGCGGTAATTTCTCGGTTAGAACAACACTTAAGTTTTGTGCCAAAGTCAAGGAATCTAATTCGTGGATGTTCTTTTCATTCAAAAAAACAGTTCCTGAAAGTGGTTTTTGGATACCTGTTATGGTTCTCAACAACGTCGATTTTCCTATACCGTTTGCCCCAATCATGGCAATCAGTTTTCCTTTTTCTAAAGAAAAATTAATGTTTGAAGCAATGCTATTTTTCACTTTTTTGGAAGTATAGCCAATGCTTAAATTGGAGGTTTGTAAGATGATTTTGTTTTCCATTATCCTATCATTTTACGTTTTCGAAGCAGTAGCCAAATCACGATGGGCGCACCAAACATCGAAGTTACTGCGTTAATAGGCAAAGTAACATCACTTCCAGGAAGTTGTGAAATGCTATCGCAAATCAGCAGGATAATCGCACCCAAAAGCAAAGTACTCCAGAATAAAATAGTATGATTGCTGGTTTGAAAAACCAATTTAGCAATGTGCGGTACCGCCAATCCAATAAAGGCAACGGGCCCTGCAAAAGCAGTGATGCTTCCCGTTAAAATACTGGTGGCAAGAATAATATTCAATCTGGTTTTTTTGTAATTCATTCCCATACTTCGGGCGTAGTTTTCACCAAGCAACAAAGCATTCAGCGATTTAATATTCAAAAGGCTCATAAATAAACCAATTACGATAGAAACCGATAAGATTACAATCGAAGACCAAGACAAATTACCCAGATTTCCCAAAGACCAAAACGTGAATTTCTGCAATTGTTCTGCGGTGCTGAAATAGGTTAGCGTGCCTACAATGGCATTGGTCAAACTGCCAAACATCAAGCCGACTATTAGTATTGCCATTGTGTTGCGTAAACTTTGCGAAACCGATAAAACTGCTAATAAAATCAAGAAACTTCCCAAACTCGAAGCCAAAATAATTCCATAGGACGAAAGCAAAAAAGAAGCAAGAAACGGAGGCAAAAAACCGGCTCCCAAAATGACCGTTGCCACACCCAAACTCGCTCCAGAACTCAATCCTAAAACATCGGGACCGGCCAATGGATTCCTGAACAAAGTTTGCATCAACAATCCGCTAATCGCTAATCCCATTCCGACTAGAATGGCTGTGATTGCTTTGGGTAATCGATAATTGACAATTATATAATCCCAAGTTTCTTTGCTGGAATTCCCTCCAATCAGGCTTTGAAAAACATCTTTTAGCGGGATAGAAACAGAGCCTAAAGAGATATTCAATAGCAATAGCAATAACAATGACAATGTCAAAAAGGTGAATAGGAGTGTATTTCGGTTTTTGTTTGGCAAGTTTGTTTGTTTTTTCACCGCAAAGACGCAATGGCGCAAAGTTTTATAAATTGAGAATTTCTTTGCGACTTCGTGTCTTTGCGGTATTATTTTACTCCAATTTCTGAAAGAAATAAAGTTTGTGATTCGGCAACAATTCGGGATGAAGGATTTTAATTAAATCTTTCAAAACCCAGTCGGGGCGAGTAGGCGACCATTCGAAATAAACAATCCCACCTTTTGCACCTTTGTTTATCGCATACGAATATACTTTTTTATTTTTAAATGAAGCAAATTGGTTGTAATGTGGATTGCTTTCGCTCATTTGTTTTAAGCTTGAAAAATCTCCGGGTGCAATCCAGAAATCGGCATTTTGGGTTTTTTCCAAAACTGCTTCAAAAGGCACAGACAAACTGCCGTTTCCTTTGGTGTCAGCCCATAAATATTGGGATTGTGCATCTTTCAAAAATAAAGCTGCCCAACTTTCGCCTTGCGGAACATACCATTGATCCTGATACATTGCGCCACACAAAACTGTTGGTTTTTGAGTCACTTTTTGAGCTAAAGCCAATGTCGAATTGTATTCTTTTACAATGTTAGAAAAAATGGTATTTGCTTTAGAATCTAAGCCATATAAGGCTCCGAAGAACTTAATCCATTCGGCTTTTCCTAACGGAGATTGTTCAGTCCAATCGCCGTTGAGCATTACTTTCAAACCACTTTTTTGTAGATTGTCCAAAGTGGGATTGCTGTTGTTCAAACCAAAACTGACAATCAAGTCGGGGTTCATTTCAATCAAAACTTCGGTGTTGAGGTTTTCATTAATTCCCACTTCTCTAACTTTTCCAACATCAATTCGTTTTCGTGTTTTTTCTGATGAAATGTAATTCGTATCAGGAAAACCTACTAAAGTATTTTCTACGCCCAATAATTCCAAAGCAGGAATGTGTGTCGTAGAGGTTACCACAATTGATTTTAGCGGAATTTGAATTAGCGGAAATTGCTTCAAACTATCCGGAATAAGTCCGTTTTTTTCTTGAAGAATATAGGTGAAATTTTCTTTGGCTTCTGGCCAAGGATTGGTGATTTTTAGGATTGTAAAACCTTGGTGTTTATAGATTTCCAGTCCTTTGGCATACTGAATTTCATTTTCTGAAGTAGCAATTGTCTTTTCCTTTTTTGAATTTTCTTTGCATTGAATGAACAACAAAAAGGCTAAAAAGTAAAACGCAGTATTTTGAACGGATTTCATTTAATGAATTTTTTACAAAAGTATTGTTTTGTTGGCACAAAAATAACTTTGTGTAACTTTTGATACATTTTTGGCAATGCAAAGAAAGTAATTTTGCTAGAAACTATCTATGAGAGACAATTCAAACACTTTTATGTATGTCGTGGCAGGAATTATAGTCTTGCATTTTTTAGTTGGATTTATTTGGTTGATTGTCAAGCTTTCAAAAAAGAAAGAAAACAAAGAGGATTGATTTTATTTTTTTATTCAAAACTTAGAACTACATTTGTAGCCGTATTGAGGTTGCTGTTTTATTTTTTTGAAACCGCATTAAAAGGGAATCAGGTTCAAAACCTGAGCTGTACCCGCAACTGTAAGCTAAAAAGCTTGTTGTTATCTACAAAACCACTGAGTTAACTGAATTTATTTCAGTTTCTTGGGAAGGTAAACAACAAGACGCAAGCCAGGAGACCTGCCTAATACATCGAGTATCAAACTTTCGGGAAAAAAGGTTTGGGTATGGGTCATTCTATGCTTTTCTCCCATTTTTATTATTAAAAATGTTTTATTAAAATGAACAACAAAATCGTTCGTATTAGTGCGTTATTCGTACTAATGACTAACTGTGTATTTGCGCAACAAAAAGACAGTATTGCATCCAAAACTGAATTGGATGAAGTAGTAATTTCGGATTCAAAATTTGCTTTAGCAAAGGAAAAATCAGGAAAAATAATTACTAAAATAACTTCCGAAGATTTGAAAATGAAGGAAGGACAAAGTGTAGCTGCCATTCTAAATTCGGTTGCTGGTGTCGAAATTAATGGAAGCCAAAGTGCTGCCGGGAAAAATTTGGGTTACTACATTCGTGGTGGAAAAAGCAGTCAAGTCCTGATTCTTATTGACGGAATTCCGGTTACCGATGCTTCGGGAATTAGTTTTGAGTATGATTTGCGTTTGCTTCCAGCAGAACAAGTGGAAAATATCGAAATTATGAAAGGTGCTTCAAGTACTTTGTATGGAACGGGTGCTGCGACAGGTTTAATCAATATCCGTTTGAAAAAAGCAGGCAAAAAAGCCATTCAAGGAAGTGGCTATTGGAATTTGGGAACCTATAACACGGCTTCTACTTCAAAAACTAATCCACAGGATTACAATCAAGGGTTTTCGGTAAATGGAAACATCAATAAAGTGAATTATTTTGCCTCATTGAATAGTACAGAGATTACAGGAATGTCGCAAATTGCTGAGCCAAATAAAAACATCAAATATGAAGCCGATCGTTTTTCGAGAATCAATTATTTTGGGAAAATTGGCTATAAACCGACCAATAAATTGAACTTGGATTTCTTTGGAAACTACGACAAAATTGACAATGATTATGATGGAGGCTTTGACAATACAGGAGCTAACGATGTAATTCAAAATCATTCAAAATCAGAACAATTTCGTTTTGGATTCTTGCCAAAATACAAATACAATAAAGGCGAATTTGTTTTGAATTCAAGTTTTAACAAAATGGTGCGTTCTTATGATGAATTGGATTCTTATTCAGGAACAGTTGGATTGTCACAATACGAATCCAGAAGCGTGAATGTGGATGCCTACAATAAATACGAGATTGCAAAATCATTGTTTTTGGTAGTTGGAGCACAATACCAGTTTCACGATATGAACAGTGAAACGCCTTATGGTGGTGTTGCCAAAGAAAATGCCAAATTCAATATGATTGACCCTTATGTTACGGGAGTTTATACTTCGAATTTTGGATTGAATGTCAATGCTGGAGCACGATGGAACATTCATAGCGAATACGGAAATCAAGTGGTTTATAATTTGAATCCATCTTATGATTTTAAAGGATTTCCGTTAAAAGTTTTGGCTTCTTATAGCACAGCATTCGTGACGCCAAGTTTGTATCAATTGTATTCTCCTTATGGAAATACGGCTTTGACACCAGAAAAAAATACTACTGCCGAAGCAGGTTTCGAAACGAATCTTATAGATAAAAAAATCAAATTTTCTGCCGTAGGGTTTTATCGAGAACAAACTGATTTTATTGGATTTTCATCGGCTTATAAATATATCAATATTGAAGGAACCAATAAAGCCAAAGGTGTTGAAACCGAAATTACTTTGGCTTTAAGCCAAAAATTAAAATGGATTTCCAATTATACTTTTACCCAAGTCGATAAAACTTTGGATAGATTGATTCCAAAACATAAAGTGAATTCGTCTTTGGATTATCAAATTTTTACAAGAACTACTTTTAATGTCAATTATCAGTACGTTGATGGTAGAAATGATGCTTTCTTCGATGGGAATACTTATGGAACTAATGTTGTAGTTTTGGGTTCATACCAATTGGTAAATGCCTCTTTGAATTATGAATTAATCAAAAATAGATTGAGTATTTTTGGTGCGGCTACTAATCTTTTAAATGAAGAATTTGTTGAAAATGTAGGATACAATACTTTGGGAAGAAACTTTAAATTAGGATTAAATATTAAGTTGTAATTTTAAGATTTAACAACCATAAAAAAGGCTTTCAGTGATGAAAGCCTTTTTTGCATTTATGTTTTTTTTATTCCAAAGCTTTCAATAGACCTTCGGGAGCTTTGTCTAAATACATTTGATTTTGAATTCCGTTTGTAGATTTTGAATCTTTGAAATAATCAAATTGGACACCAGGAACGGTTTGTTTTGTTTTTGCAGTTCCAGTGATTTTGCCAACAGCAAGATTTAACAAAGGTTCTGAAGTACTGCCAAGAACATCAAGAGTGCTTAGTGTTTCTTTTAATTGAAAGGTTGGAACTAAACCACTTTGATAGTCCCCATAACCTACTGAATTGACAATTTTCAGCACCAAAGGTTGCATCGCATAACGGTGATTTGGATTTCTATTTTCTTTTCCAAAAGTTGGTGAGTCATATAAAGTAACTGAGCCTACATTTTTACCCACAGTAACATCGCCTATTTGAACCACATTAATATAAGGTTTCAATCCATTAATTACCAACTCGCTTGCCGAAGCTGTTGCTGCCGAAGTTAGAATATATATTTTGGTCATATTTAGACTATTAATAGGTGTAGTTCCCATTTTGTCAACAAAAAGATTTTTTAAGGATTCAGGGTCATTGGCATTAAAATAGGATTCTATTTTAGCATTCCATTGCTCCTTGGCAAATACTTTTCCTGTAAAAGTTCCTGTAATCATACTAGCCAATCTCGTTGCAGTTTGAATAGAACCGCCACCGTTGTATCTTAAATCAAGAACTAAATCGGTAATTCCTTGTGATTTTAATGTTCCAAAAGCATCATTTAGTTGACTGTCATAATTTGAATAAAAACCATTATACATCAAATAACCAATTTTATGTGAACCAGAAACAATAACTTTATTAATTAATATTGGATTTTCGTCCAAAACAGTTTTTGTCAACGCTACTGATTTTCCGTTTGGAGTAAAAGCACCGCCATTGATGTCGGCCATATTTAAAGTATAGTCATTGTTGGAGCCAAAGAGTAGTGCTTGGTAATTGTTTATAGTAAGTTGAGTTCCATTTACACCATAAAAAATATCGCCACGTTTGATGTTTTTTGTAGAGGCATCCGAACCGGGTATAATATAGCGTACCCAACCAAATATTTCTGATGAACCTGTAGATTTTCGGCTTAGGCCAAATTCTACTCCGTTATTATTAGTAGTCCCTTGAAGTTGCCCTTCTAATTCTAGATAATCGTTTACAATCCAGCTAAAACGATCAACCGCTTCTGTAGCAGGATAAAGGCTTTCGGGTTTGTAAAGTAAACTTTCAAATAAATTTTCGGGTTTTGAATAGCCCTTCAAAAACGAGTTTAATTCTGTCTGATTTTTGAATTTAGCATCCGATAAATTAGGCACATCGGCTTGCCATAAATAGTACAAATTCAGTCCTTTCCATATAAAATCGTTAACTTCTAAGCTAACAGGAGCAGCCACATCGTCTTGGTCTTGACAACTTTGAAAAACTAATGAAGCTAAAAGAAATACAATTATAAATTTGAAAGTTGTTTTCATATTTTGAATTTGATGGGTCTAACGTAAAAGTACGAATTTAAAATTTTAACATTATCTTTATTAGCAAAAGTTATTCCAACTTAATAATAAAATCATAAAATTTAAAATTTTATTGTATTGGCACAGCCTTTGTTATTATTTTGCTATATTTATAAAATAGTATAACACAAAAAAATGAAAAAAATTATAGTAACAGCAGTATTAGTTTTGGTTTCGAATGTGTTTTTCGCACAATCGGTTTTTGACAAATATGAAGGTCAGGATGATGTGGCATCGATTATCGTCAACAAAAAAATGTTTCAAATGATGGGAAGCGTAAAAGTGGATGCCAAAGACAAAGAAACTCAGCAATATCTTGACTTGATGAAGAAATTAGACAATCTTAAGGTTTTTTCTACATCGAATACTAAAGTTTCGTCTCAAATGAAAGTAACAGCAGATCAATATTATAAAACTGCAGGTTTAGAAGAGTTGATGCGAGTGGATAATGGGGATAAAAATCTTAAAATTTGGGTGAAATCTGGAGCAACAGAAAATCAAATCAAAGAGCTTTTAGTTTATAATGCTGGTGCCAACAAGGAAAACCAAACGGTTTTAATGTCGTTGACAGGTGATTTTACTCTGAACGAAATTGCGGTTTTAATTGATAAAATGAAAATTCCTGGCGGCGTCGATTTAAAAAATGCAATTAAGGGAAAATAATCTTTTAGTTGATTGTATAAATAAAAAAAAGAGCAACCTCAATTGAAAGTTGCTCTTTTTTTGTTTGAATTATTCAAAGTCTAGAGTGTTTTGTATAAATCAATGCTTTTTTGTGAAATTTGAGATAATTTATATTTTTTGAATAGCATATCGAAGTACAATTTCGATTTTTGAAAATCTTTGTCATTGTAATAATAAAAACCTAAATATTCAAACATTTCAATAGAAGCATATCCTTTCTCGATAATCCTTTCATAAGTTTTTCGAACGTCAATAAGAGCTACTTTTTGTTTGCTAATAGAATCGTAAATAACGGTTTGAGATTTGACTTCGAAAGTTGTCAATGCAATCAATGAAAATGTCAAAAACAATGTTTTATTTATTTTTGATTTCAATGTAATTTTGGTTTGCATTAATACAATTTAAATTAATGAGGGCAGCTAAATTACATTTATATAATCAATATGCAAATTTCTGAGTACTATTTTTATTAAAACCTTACTAATTTTGATTTTTTAAAGAAATGTATGATTTTTTGGTGTAATAGTTATAAAAAAAATCCTAACAACATAATTTTAAAGTTATTAGGATTTTAATTTTGACTAAAAAGTGACCACGGTGGGATTGACTTCGTCTTTCCCACAAAGCACCGCTTTGAAAACAAAGAAGGCATAAAAAATAGTCTAAGCAAGCTTACTATTTCTTATGCCTTCTTTGTTTATTCGTGACCACGGTGGGATTTGAACCCACACGCCCTTACGAGCACCACCCCCTCAAGATGGCAAGTCTACCGTTTCTCCACGTGGCCGAAAATAAGTAGAGACGTTGCAAGCAACGTCTCTATTTTAATTGTGACCCGACTGGGGCTCGAACCCAGGACCCCATCATTAAAAGTGATGTGCTCTACCAACTGAGCTATCGAGTCATATTCTTTCCTTGAATGCGGGTGCAAATATAAGAACTTATTTTGGAGTTTTCAAAGCAATTTTATTATAAATTTGTCTTTTTTTAACAAAATCACTCAACACCTTAATTTGTAAGGTTTTATTCAAATGAGAAAAATTATATTATTGGGTTATATGGGTTGTGGGAAGTCCACAATTGCTAATAAACTGTCAAAAGTTATCGAAATCCCTTTTGTAGATTTAGACAAAAAGATTGAAGAGAAAGTAAATTTATCCATAAATGACATTTTTGAAAAGCATGGGGAAATTTATTTTAGAACATTAGAACGCGAAGTTTTTATAGAATTATTGCATTCTCCGGATAACCTGATTATAGGTTTAGGAGGAGGAACTCCATGTTATGCCAATAATCATGAGCTGTTAAAAGCCGATAATGTAACCTCTATTTATCTGAAAGCATCAATTGAAACTTTATTCAACCGATTAGCGGCTAATAAAAGCAAGCGCCCTCTTATCGCTGATAAAAGTGATGATGAAATGAAAGAGTTCATTGCCAAGCATCTTTTTGACAGAAGTTTTTATTACAATCATGCCCAGTATAAAGTAGTGGTAGATGATAAAACTATCGATCAAACCGTTTCGGATATTGTGGCTGTTTTAGCTTAAATAAGCATAATTGTTTCCTTTTTCGTCAAAAACTACTTGTACATGCTCTAATAAAGAGGTAGAAAGTGAGATTCCCTTGAAGTCCGCTTTTACGGGGTATTTTTTGTGATTGCGGTCTACTAATACGGCAGTTTTGAATTTTTTTAAGGGAACGTCTAAAAAATGTCTTACGGCATAAATTAAGGTTGTGCCAGAGTTCAATACGTCATCTACAAGGTTAATTGCTTTGTTGGCATATTGTTCTTTGGTCTAAGAAGTATGGATTTCTAACTCTGGATTTTGTTTGTTGACTTTGACTTCACACAATGAAATTTTTATGGAGGATATTGTTTCGAGTGCTGATGCGATTTTTTTGGCAAATACAAACCCGTTGTTCGCAATTCCTGCAATCACAATTTCGTCTTCATCTACAAAAGTTTCATAGATTTGATAGGCAATTCTTTTTATTTTGTGCTCGATTTCCTGATTCGTTAAGATGATATTTTTGCTCATTTTTTTTGTTTAAAGTTTGACGTTTTTAGTAGATTAAAGAAAGTGTTTTTCAATTGTTATTCCTCTCTATCTTCTTCATCTACAATTTCATTTCCGAATTCATCAATGTCTCTTCGGTCTTTTTTGGTAGGTCTTCCTGTTCCGGTATTTCGAT
>ERZ1034361.364-NODE-364-length-30979-cov-7.903469_pt1 | contig 30979 bp, 20 predicted proteins | sample MGYA00520617_ERZ1034361 | MGnify/ENA primary metagenome ERZ1034361 (study PRJEB33736, sample SAMEA104284507) | Azolla filiculoides | biome: Urban; feature: Water surface; material: Ditch water | place: Netherlands | collected 2015-10-28 | depth 0-0.1 m ...
CGTCTGGCCGGCGCCTTTGGCAGCCATATCGACGTGAAATACGCCATGGTGCTGGGCATGATTCCCGATTGCAGGCTCGAAGGCGTTTCGTCGGCGGGTAACGCAGCCGGAACCGGCGCCCGCATTGCGCTGCTGGACCAGCGCTCGCGCAAAGACATTGAAGACCTGGTGCGCCGGGTCGAAAAGATCGAGACCGCCGTGGAGCCCCGCTTCCAGGAGTTCTTTGTGGAGGCCATGGCCATTCCGCACCTCACGGCCCCCTTTGAAGAATTGCGCAAGGCGGTTACGCTGCCAGCGCGTACCATGTCCAGCACCGAACCCAACCAACGGGGGCGCAGACCCTCGCGGCGCGACCCCAGGCCTGCATAAGGTCTGGAGACTTTTCGGCAACCGCGTTAGTTTTATTTTTACAGGAGCTCCTATATGAAGATGAAAGTACTTGCACTCGCAGCCGTAGCCGCCTTGAGCGCACAAACCGTATTGGCCGATGACGCCATGTGCAAGACCGTGCGTTTTGCCGATGTAGGCTGGAGCGACATTGCCGCCACCACCGGCTTGGCATCCGTGGTGCTCGAAGGCCTGGGCTACAAGCCCACTGTCACCATCGCGTCCATCCCAATCGCTTTTGCCGGCATGAAGAAAAAGCAGCTCGACGTCTTCCTGGGCTACTGGAACCCCTCCATGACGCCGCAGATCGAGCCCTTCGTGAAAGACGGCAGCATCAAAGTGCTGGAAACGCCCAACCTGACCGGCGCCAAGTACACACTGGCCGTTCCCACCTACCTGTACGACAAGGGCCTGAAGACCTTCGCCGACATCGCCAAGTTTGAGAAAGACCTGGGCGGCAAGATTTACGGCATTGAACCCGGCAACGACGGCAATGCCCTGATCGCCGGCATGATCAAGGAAAACAAGTTCGGCCTGAAGAGCTTCAAGATGGTTGAGTCGTCCGAAGCCGGCATGCTGATCGAAGCGCAGCGCGCCATCAAGGACCAGAAGGCCATCGTGTTCCTGGGCTGGGAACCCCACCCCATGAACGTGCAGATGAAGATGAGCTACCTGCAGGGCGGCGACGACGTGTTCGGCCCCAACCTGGGTGAAGCCAAGGTCTACACCGCCGTGCCTACTGCGTACGAAAAGCGTTGCCCCAACGTCTACAAGTTCCTGACCAACCTGCAATTCACGCTGGGCATGGAGAACGAGGTCATGGGCCCGATCCTCAAGAAGGTCAAGCCCAACAAGGCTGCCAAGGACTACCTGGTGAAGAACCCCGGCACCGTGGACAAATGGCTGGCCGGCGTGACCACCCTGGACGGCAAGGACGGTGTTGCAGCAGTGAAGGCCGCTTTGAAGTAAGCCTTCCGCGCAGCACAAGCGCACACTCCGACCCGGCTCTGCTGTGTCGGAGTTTTTTCATGGGGGGTTTGCAGCGCCCCCTGCCAAGGATGCATATGAGCGAATTCACGATTTTCAGTTTCGTTAACGGCCAGCACCTCAAAGGGGGCGGCGAGGCGTTTGACAGCGTCAACCCCGCCACCGGCCAGGCATTTGCCACCGTGCACGACGCAAGCCAGGCCGATGTGGACATGGCCGTGGAAGCGGCGCAAAAGGGCTTTGCGGTCTGGTCCGCTATGACTGCTGCCGAGCGCGGGCGCATCCTGCGCCGTGCCGCCGACATCCTGCGCAGCCGCAACGAAGAACTGGCCGCCCTGGAAGTGCAGGACTGCGGCAAGCCGATTCAGGAAGCGCTGATGGTGGACGTGATGAGCGGTGCCGACTGCATTGAATACTTTGCTGGTGCGGCCGCCACGCTGACCGGCCAGCAATACCCGCTGAAGAACGCCTTCGCCTACACCCGCAAGGAACCGCTGGGCGTGTGCGTGGGTATTGGCGCGTGGAACTACCCGATTCAAATTGCCTGCTGGAAGTCCGCCCCCGCGCTGGCCGCCGGCAACGCGATGATTTTCAAGCCGTCTGAATTGACCCCCGCCACCGCCGTGAAGCTGGCCGAGGTCTACCTGGAAGCCGGGGTGCCACCCGGCGTGTTCAATGTGCTGCAGGGCCGGGGCGCCACCGGCGCCATGCTGGCGGCGCACGAAGGCGTGGCCAAGGTGTCGGTCACCGGCTCGGTGCCCACCGGCAAAAAGGTGATGCAAACCGCCGCCGGCACCTTGAAGCGCGTGACGATGGAACTCGGCGGCAAATCGCCGCTGCTGGTGTTTGACGACGCCAACCTGGAGCAGGCCGTGGCCGCCGCCATGATGGGCAACTTTTACACGCAAGGCGAGGTCTGCACCAACTGCACCCGCGTCTTCGTACAGCGCGGCATTGCCGACAAGTTCCTGGCCCGTCTGAAGGAGCGCACCGCCTTGCTGCGCGTGGGCGACCCGACCCACCCCGAAACCGAAATCGGCGCCCTGATTTCCGAGGCCCACACCGCCAAGGTCATGGCTTACATTGCCAGCGGTCTGCGCGAGGGCGCCACGCTGGTGACCGGCGGCAAGCTGGCGCAAGTGCCCGGCCAGTCCAGCAACTTCGTCGAGCCCACCATCTTTGCCGACTGCACGGATGACATGCGCATCGTGCGCGAGGAAATTTTTGGTCCGGTGCTGTCGATGCTGACCTTCGACACCGAAGCGGAAGCCGTGGCCCGCGCCAACAACACCCGTTTCGGACTGGCCGCCGGTGTCTTCAGCACCGATGTGCAGCGCGCCCACCGCGTGGCCGGCCAGATCAAGGCCGGCATCTGCTGGATCAACAACTACAACATCACGCCCATCGAGATGCCGTTTGGCGGGGTCGGCGAGTCAGGCATCGGTTCTGAGAATTCCATGGCTGCGCTCGACCACTACACCCAGCTCAAAACGGTGTACGTGGAAATGGGTGAGGTCTGGACGGGATACCGTTAAGTCGTCCTTCTCGATTCAGGTCACCATGGTGCGCCTTCAAAGTCCAAGTCACTTCGAGACACAGGCCGACGTGGCACTCCGTTTCGTCCGTGTCCCCCGCCCGCAAGCGGGCTCCTCCTTTACCTACCGAAACGGAGCGCCACGCCGTCCTGTGTCCGCCAAGTTGGTTGAAGGGCTTGGGGGCGAATGCAACTGGTTTTCTCCTGACGCAAACCAACCGCGCTGGCTGCCAGTGACATCGGGGTGGATGCCGCAGCGAAATAAAGGAGGAGGCCGAAGGCCGGGGGACATTCGCGGAGGTATCTACCCCGGTGGCACAGGCGTACACACGCAACCTGGCATTCGATAGCAAGCAGACCATAGACTTCACCGCACAAGACTCAGCAATGCAAACAGAATACGACTACATCATCATCGGCGCCGGCTCTGCTGGCAGCACACTGGCCTACCGACTGGGCGAGGACCTGGAGACCAAAATCCTGGTGATCGAGGCCGGGCCGATGGACCACAACCTGTTTATCCACATGCCCAGCGGCTTTGCGTATCCGATGGCCAACCCGCGCTACACCTGGATGTACGAATCCGAGCCCGAGCCGGGCATGGACAACCGCCGCATCCACTGCCCGCGCGGCAAGACCATTGGCGGCTCCAGCAGCATCAACGGCATGGTCTACATCCGTGGCAATGCCGAGGATTACAACGGCTGGGCTGAAAAGTACGGCCTGAGCGACTGGAGCTATGCCCACTGCCTGCCTTACTTCCGCAAGTCCGAAACACGCGAGCAAGGCGGGGACGATTACCGTGGCGCGGAAGGCCCGCTGCACGTGCACACGGGCGACTGCACCAACCCGCTGTACAACGCCTTTATCGAGGCGGGCCAGCAGGCCGGTTACCCCTACACCGCCGACATGAACGGCCATCAGCAGGAGGGCTTCGGCCCGATGGACATGACCACCCACAAGGGGCGTCGCTGGAGCACGGCCATGGCCTATTTGCGCCCGGCCCTCAAGCGCGGCAACGTCATGCTGCAGCCCAACACACTGGCCTCGCGCATTCTGTTTGAGGGTAAAGACCAGCCCCGCGCGGTCGGCGTGGAAGTGGACCAAAACGGCCAGAAGGTCAGCTTCCGCGCCCGTCGCGAAGTGATTCTGAGCGGTGGCGCCATCAATTCGCCGCAGTTGCTGCAACTCTCCGGCATCGGCAATGCAGACCTGCTCAAGAGCTTGGGAATTCCGGTGGTGGCCGATCGCAAGGGCGTGGGCGAGAACCTGCAGGACCACCTGGAAACCTATGTCCAGTACGAGTGCAAGGAACCCATCACGCTGTACTCCGCCAGCAAGCCGCTGGCGATGGCGGCCATCGGCGCGCAGTGGCTGCTGACCAGCAAAGGACTGGGTGCTACCAACCACTTTGAGTCGGGCGGTTTTATCCGCAGCGAAGCGGGCGTCAAGCACCCCGACCTGCAGTACCACTTCCTGCCCATGGCGGTGCGCTACGACGGCAACTCGCCGGTGGAAGGCCACGGCTTTCAGGCCCACGTCGGCCCGATGCGCTCGACCAGCCGGGGCCATGTGCGCATCCGCACTGCCAGCCACCTCGATGCGCCGACCATCGTGTTCAATTACATGAGCAACGAACAGGACAGGAAGGAATTCCGTGCCGCCATCCGCCTGACGCGCGAGGTGTTTGCGCAAAAGGCCTTTGACCGTTTTCGCGGAGCCGAAATTTCCCCCGGCAAGGACGTGCAGACTGACGAGCAGATTGACGCCCACATCCGCGCCAGCGCCGAAACCGCCTACCACCCGAGTTGCAGTTGCCGCATGGGCACCGACGACATGGCGGTCGTGGATGGCCAGGGCCGGGTGCACGGCGTGCAGGCCTTGCGCGTGGTGGATGCGTCGATCATGCCGCTCATCGTCAGCGGCAACCTGAACGTGCCCACCATCATGATGGCCGAGAAGATTGCCGACGCCATCAAGGGCACGCCGCTGCCCCCGTCCAAGGCACCGGCCTGGGTGCATCCGAACTGGCAGACCCTGCAACGCTGAGGGCCGCAGGGCTTTCCCCGCTCAGGCAAAATCGGGGATTGCCCTACCAATTTCGCGCGCCTAAGCGCCCTGAACGCATGACCACCACCAACCGCTTCACCCAACTTCTTGCCACCCGCCCCTGGCTGCTGGCCGACGGCGCCACCGGCAGCAACCTGTTTGACATGGGCCTGATGTCGGGCGATGCACCCGAGTTGTGGAACACCGAACACCCCGACCGCATTGCCAAACTGCACCAGATGTTTGTGGACGCCGGTGCCGACATCATCCTGACCAACAGCTTTGGCGGCACCCAGTACCGCCTGAAGCTGCACAAGGCGCAGGACCGCGTGGCCGAGCTCAACACCGCCGCCGCCCGCCTGGCCCGTGAAGTGGCCGACAAGAGCGGCCGCACCGTGGTGGTGGCCGGCAGCATTGGCCCCACCGGCGAAATCATGGAACCCATCGGCCCCCTGACCAAGGCCCAGGCGCAGGAAGCCTTTGCCGAGCAGGCCCGCGCGCTGGCTGCTGGCGGTGCCGATGTCATGTGGATCGAAACCATGTCCTCGCGTGAGGAAGTGGAAGCCGCCGTGGCGGGTGCCGGCTCGGTCGGCCTGCCGGTGGTCTGCACGCTGAGCTTTGACACCAATGGCCGTTCGATGATGGGCATTTCGCCCAGCGATTTCTCCGCTATCGAGAAGACCCTGTCGCCCCGCCTGGCCGCCTGCGGCAGCAACTGCGGTGTGGGTGCTTCCGAAATGGTCGCCTGCATCCACAACCTGCACACCGCCATGGGCCCGGACGCCGTGCTGGTGGCCAAGGGCAACTGCGGCATTCCGCAATACGTGGACGGCAAGATTGTTTACAACGGCACGCCTGAGTTGATGGCCGTGTACGCCCGCATGGCGCTGGACAGCGGCGCCCGCATCATTGGCGGCTGCTGCGGCACCAGCCCGAAGCACCTCAAGGCCATGAAGGACGCGCTCGACGCCCACACCAAGGGCCCTGCCCCCGAGCTGGAGCAGGTGGTATCCGCACTGGGTGAAGTGTCCACCGGAGCCCGCGCCCAATGGGGCGGCGAGCAAAGCCGCGCCGGCGGTGCGGCCGCTGGTGCCACCCTGAACCGCGGACGCGGTCGCCGTGGCAGCGCCCCGGGCGCAGGCTCCAGCGAATCGTGATGCAGGACCCGGTGGGAGCGCAGACTGCCAGTTATCTGATCGGGGTCGACACCGGCGGCACCTACACCGATGCCGCCGTCATCGAGGCGCGCGGCCACCGCATTCTTGCCACCGCCAAGGCAATCACCACCAAGGGTGACCTGGCGGTAGGCGTGGCCGAGGCCATCACGCGGGCGCTGGCCAAACTGCCGCACGAGGTGCCGCCGCAAAGCATCGGCATGGTGTCGGTGTCGACCACGCTGGCCACCAACGCTGTGGTCGAGGGCCACGGCAGCGCCACCGGCGTGGTGCTGATCGGCTTTGACGCGACCATGGTCGAGCGCACCGGCATTGCCAAGGCGTTTCCCGACATTCCCATGGCGCAGGTGGCCGGCGGCCACAACCATGCCGGCGATGCCGTATCACCACTCGACCTGACCGCACTCGACGCCGCCATTCTGGCCATGAACGCACGAGTCGACGCGTTCTCGGTAGCCTCGACCTTTGCCGTGCGCAATGCCGAGCATGAGCACACCGCGCGCGAACGCATCGTCGCCCTCACCGGCAAACCGGTAACGCTGTCCACCGAGTTGTCGTCCGCACTCGACGCACCCCGGCGCGCACTCACCGCCGTGCTCAATGCGCGCCTGATTCCGCGCATCTCCGGCCTGATCGATGCGGTGCAGCGCGCCATGGCGCAATTGGGTATTCAGTGCCCGCTGATGATCGTCAAGGGCGACGGCTCACTGGCGCTGGCCGAATCGGTGGCCATGCGGCCGATTGAAACCGTGCTCTCCGGCCCCGCCGCCAGCCTGGTCGGCGCACAGTGGCTCAGTGGTTTGAACAGCTTCATCCTGTCCGACATGGGCGGCACCACCACCGACCTCGGGCTCCTGATTGACGGGCGCCCCCAGGTGCGGGAAGAAGGCGCCGAAGTGGGCGGCTGGCGCACCATGGTGCGCGCCATGGATGTGCGCACCATCGGTCTGGGCGGCGACAGCGAAATCGCGGTGCAGGCCAACGGAAAGATCGCGGTCGGCCCGCAGCGGGTGACGCCGGTGTCGCTGACTGCGGCGCGTTACCCGCAGGTGCTCACCCTGCTGCGCGCCGACCTGGACGACGTGGAAGGTGGCGGCTCGCTGCATGGCAAGTTTGTGCTGCTGCCGTTTGCCGCAGCGACCGACAAGGCAGCCAATGGTTTGAGCATGCGCGAGGCCGAGATGCTGCAAGCCGTGACGCACGAACCCAAGCCGATGCGCAAATTGGCAACCTCGCTCAGCGCCCAGCGCGCCATCAGCAACCTGCAGCGCAAGGGCCTGATTCAGGTCAGCAGCCTGACGCCTTCCGACGTGTCGCATGTCCTCGGTCTGCAGGCCAACTGGTCGCTGGAAGCGGCCACCATGGCCACCCAACTGGCAACCCGCCTGCGCGACATGAAGCTGCCCACGCCCGAGCGCACCCGCGCTTTCGCCGAGCAGGTGTGGTCCGAAACCGTGCGCCTCACCGGCCTGGCCATTCTGCAAACCGCCTTTGGCACGGACATGGCCGACAACCCGCTGATTCGCGCCGTGTGCACCGGCAGCGGCGCGGTCGGGCGGGCCTCGGTGCAGATCAAGCCGTCGATCCCGGTGGTGGCCGTGGGTGGACCGGTGAAGGTGTATTACGAAGAAGTACAACGCCGGCTCGGTTGCGAGGTGGTGTTCCCGGAATTTTGCGAGGTGGCGAATGCCGTGGGCGCAGCCACCGGTGTGGTCGCGCACCGTGCCACGGTGGAAATCGCGGGCGACGGCACCGGAATCTTCCGCCTGCTTTCCGTCGCCAGCACGCAGCAGTTCACCGATGTGCACGAAGCCTTGCGCACGGCGCAGGCGCTGGCTGAAAAGCTGGCGCTGGATGCGGTGCTGGCCATGGGCGCTCCAAGGCCGCAGGTCAAAACCAGCATCACCAAACAGTACATGCCCAACGCGCGCGATGAGCAGGGGCTGTTGCAAGCCGTGCTGGTGGCTGAGGCGATTGGACGGCCCGACGCCACGGCCTAAGGCCCTTAAGCCAAGGGGGAAGCCGTGATCGAAGGACTGCTGGAAATCCTGTTTGAGATCTTCGGCGAGCTGATTCTGCAGGTGCTGTTTGAGGCGCTGGCCGCGGTGGGCGTCCACCTCCGCCAGAAAGAGCCGGCGAAGCCCCGCAGCCCGGTACTGCTGGTGGTGGGCTATGCCGTGCTCGGAGTTCTGGCGGGGTTATTGAGTCTGCTGGTTGTTTCGCATTCGCTGGCGCACAGCCCCTCCGCACGCCTGGCCACCCTGCTGCTGGTGCCGCTGTTGGCGGCCTTGGTTACCGTGTTGATCGGGCGTCTGCGGCTACGCAAGGGCCAGGCTCCAGCCGACATGGACCGGTTCATGTACGCCTATCTGTTTGCGCTGGGTATGGCCTGCGTGCGCTACCTCGGCGCAAGCTAAACCCGCTAAGCCCGTTCAGTGGCCGGGGTCGACCAGCGGCGGCATCGGCCGGCTGTGCTCAAAATCGGGGCGGCGCGGGTCCATTTGCAGCACCGCCTGCGACGAACCGCCGCCACCCATGGCCACGTAATCGGTCTTGTGGCTGCTTTGCGAGGCATGGATGAACCGGGTTGAGGAAAAGGCCCAGACGCTGAAGCCGATAACGCCCAGCACCACCGCGAAGTAGAGCATCAGGGCCTCGGGGCCCAGCAGATCCATCACCGCACCGGCCAGCGTCGGGCCCACCGTAGAGCCAATGCCATACATGAGCAACAAACCACTGGTCACTTCCAGCACCCGGTTGGAGTCAATCAGGTCGTTCACGTGCGCCACGCTGAGGCTGTAAATCGACATGGACAGGCCACCATAAAAAATGCCGAGGGCAATCAGCGAGCCTTCGTACTCCCGCGCCAGATAAAAACCCAGCCCCGCGACCACGGCGCTGGCTAAGCAGACCCACAACAGCACCTGGCGCCGGTCGTGCTTGTCCGACAGGTGGCCAATCGGCCACTGGAACGCGGCCCCACCCAGAATGGTGGCAGCCATGAAGGTGGCGATGCCCGCTTCGCTGAAGCCCACGCCCTGCCCGAACAGGTGGCCCAGGCTGTAAAAGGCGCCGTTCAACAGGCCGGAGGCGATGGTGCCGATGACCCCGATCGGCGAGATGTAGATCAAATCCTTGAAGACAAAGCGCGGCGCCTCCATGGTTTCAGGCTCGGTCACCGGCGTCAGCGTGATCGGGATCAGCGCAAACGAAAACAAAATCGAGACCATCGCGAACGGCACAAAACCAAAGCGGTCGCCCACCAGAATCAGCCATTGGCCGAGCGCCATCGAAATACCGCTGACGGCCATATAGGCAGCAAAAACCTTGCCGCGCTGCGCCGTGGTGGACACCACGTTGAGCCAGCTTTCCACCACGATGTAGAGACCCACCAGGCAAACGCCAGTCACAAAGCGCAGGATGCCCCAGGCCCAGGCATTGGTCCACAAGGCGTGAAACATCGGCACGGCCGAGGCAATGGAGGCCATCGCCGCAAAGGCGCGGATGTGGCCCACGCTGCGGATCATGGCCGGGCAGGCATAGGTGCCATAGACAAAGCCGGCAAAGTAGGCCGACATCACCAGGCCCGTAACAAAGCTGGAGAACTTGGCCGAACCCGCCTGCACACCGATGGCGGCAAACAGCAAGCCGGTTCCCACCACCAGCATGGACAACCCGCTTAGCAAAGATGCCAGCGGAATCAGCAGCTTGTTCAAGCCCATAGAACCCTGAATAAAAAAGGCGCGCTGCGGGGGCAACGCGCCTGGCTATCGTAAACCGGCGACTCAGGTGTTGGAGTCGGGGAAAGAACCCTTGCGGCGGTTCACGTAATCGAGGATGGCCTCGTCGGTTGCCACATCCAGCGCCGGACCTTCGTACTCGGCCAACTGCTTTTTCCACAGGGCATTGGCGCGCTGGGTCAAGTCGCGGGAGCCTTCGGCCTCCCACTGCTCAAAGCTGTTGTTGTCGGTGATGGGCGAGCGGTAGAAGGCGCTCTCAAAGTTGGCCTGGGTGTGCGCGCAGCCCAAAAAGTGCTTGCCGGGGCCGACTTCGCGGATGGCGTCCATGGCCTGGCCGTTTTCCGACACATCCACACCCGCCAGGAGCGTGTGCATCATGCCGGCCTGGTCCACGTCCATGATGAACTTCTCATAGCCCATGGACAGGCCGCCTTCGAGCCAGCCTGCGGTGTGCAACACAAAGTTGACGCCGCCCAGGCAGGTCGGAATCAGGGTATTGGCCGACTCGGAAGCCGCTTGCGCGTCCGAAATCTTGGAACCGCACAGGCCGCCGCCAGAGCGGAACGGCACACCCAGACGGCGTGCCAGCGCGGCCATCACGTACAGAACCAGCGCAGGCTCGGGCGTGCCAAAGGTGGGAGCGCCGGACTGCATGGAAATGCTGGAGGCAAAGCTGCCCAGCACCACCGGTGCGCCGGGGCTGTAAAGCTGGATAAAGGCCATGCCCGCCAGCGCCTCGGCCAGTGTTTGCGCGGCCGTGCCCGCCACCGTTACCGGCGACATGGCGCCCGCCAGAATGAAGGGCGTGACGATGCAGGCCTGGTTATTGCGCGCATACACCTTGGCCGCACCCAGCATGGTCTCGTCGAAGGTCATGGGCGAGTTGGCGTTGATCAGGTTGATGATCGCCGTGCGGGGTTTGCCGGTGAGCGGATCAATCCAGTTGTCGCCAAACAGCAGCTTGGTCATTTCCACCGTGTCCTGCGCGCGCTCGGGGTGGGTGACCGAGCCCATGAAGGGCTTGTCGCTGTACTTCATGTGGGCGTACACCATGTCGAAATGGCGCTTGTTCACCGGCAGATCGACCGGCTCGCAAATGGTACCGCCGCTGTGGTGCAGAGAGTTGGCGGTGTAGGCCAGCTTCACGAAATTCTGGAAGTCGGCGATGGTGGCGTAGCGGCGACCGCCTTCGAGGTCGCGCACAAAGGGCGAGCCGTAGGCCGGTGCAAACACGGTGTTCTTGCCGCCGATCACCACGTTGCGCGCGGCGTTACGGGCGTGCTGGGTGAACTCGCGCGGGGCGTTGTCCTGCACGATTTTGCGGGCCAGGCCGCGCGGAAAGTGCACCCGCTCGCCCTTGACGGTGCAGCCACCCTTGCGCAAAACCTCCAGCGCCTCGGGGTCGTCGCGGAAATCAATGCCCACTTCTTCCAGAATGGTGTCGGCATTGCGCTCGATGATCTGCAGGCCTTCTTCGTCCATCACCTCGTAGTACGGAACCTTGCGGGTGATATAGGGCACCGACTGGCTGCTGCGCGCGGTACGGGCGGCCCGCTTGGCCTCGCGTCCGCCACCGGCGCGGCGTCCGCGGGGGGCGTCGGTTGCTGCTGTTTCTTGTGTTTCACTCATATCAATTCTCCAAAGCCACGGGTCGGCCAGCGCCATAGTATCCGCACCCGTCAAGCATCTTCTTAACCTGTTTGCGACACCGAGTTGCGTCGCAACGGCGCACCCGGTTTGGCCGGTCTTGCGCGAGCACACAGGCCAGGTCCAGGCGTCCGTCCCGGGGGCTTGTCGCCCCCACATTCCCCCGTGTCGTAATACCGACACCCAAGCCGGGGCCAGTCTCGACAATCGATTGAACCCAATGTTTGCCCTGCAAGAAGGACCGCAATGCCCCTGAACGCCTCACTTTCCGCTTTTGACCCCGAACTCGGCGCCGCCATCGCTGCGGAAGCCGCACGCCAGCAGGACCATTTGGAGCTCATCGCCTCCGAGAACTACACCAGCCGGCGCGTGCTCGAGGCCCAGGGCAGCGTGCTGACCAACAAGTACGCCGAGGGTTACCCCGGCAAGCGCTATTACGGAGGTTGCGAATTTGTGGACGTTGCCGAGCAACTGGCGATTGACCGCGCCAAGAAGCTCTTCGGCGCCGACTGGGCCAACGTGCAGCCGCACTCCGGCTCCAGCGCCAATGCAGCCGTTTACATGGCCCTGCTACAGCCCGGTGACACCATTCTGGGCATGAGCCTGGCCCACGGCGGCCACCTGACGCACGGCGCCAAGGTCAGCTTTTCGGGCAAGTTTTACAACGCCGAGCAGTACGGCATTGACACCGTCACCGGCCTGATCGACTACGACGCGCTGGAAGCCCAGGCCCTGGCGTGCAAACCCAAGATGATCATTGCCGGCTTCTCGGCTTACAGCCGCCACCTGGACTTCGCCCGCTTCCGCGCCATTGCCGACAAGGTGGGCGCTTATCTGTTTGTGGACATGGCGCATGTTGCTGGTCTGGTAGCTGCCGGCCTGTACCCCAACCCGGTGCCCTATGCCGACGTGGTCACCACCACCACGCACAAGACGCTGCGCGGCCCGCGCGGCGGCCTGATTTTGTGCCGCGCCAATGCCGACATCGAGAAAAAGCTCAACTCCATGGTCTTCCCCGGCACCCAGGGCGGCCCGCTGATGCACGTGATTGCCGCCAAGGCCGTGGCCTTTCTGGAGGCGCTGCAACCCGAGTTCAAGGCCTACCAGGCGCAGGTGATTTCCAACGCCAAGGCAATGGCCTCGGTGTTTGTGGCGCGCGGCTACGACGTGGTTTCCGGCGGCACCGACAACCACCTGATGCTGGTGAGCCTGATTCCCAAGGGCCTGACCGGCAAGGACGCCGACGCCGCCCTCGGCCGCGCCCACATCACCGTTAACAAAAACTCGGTGCCCAACGACCCGCAAAGCCCGTTTGTGACCAGCGGCATCCGCGTCGGCACGCCGGCCATCACCACCCGCGGCTTCGGCATGGACGAGTGCATGCAGGTGGCCACCGCCATGTGCGATGTGCTGGACTGCATGGCCGCCCAGGGTGACTTGCCAGCGGTCGAGAAAGACGTGTCCGGCCGCATTACAGCGCTGTGCCGTCGCTTCCCGGCTCCCGCCTGACCCCGCACCACCACCGAGCCGAACACCATGGCACTCAGCGTTTTTGACCTGTTCAAGATCGGCATCGGCCCGTCTTCCTCCCACACCGTGGGGCCCATGAAGGCAGCGGCCCTGTTTGCCGCCCGCCTGCGTACCGAAGGGCTGATTGACAGCGTGGCCCGCGTGGAAGTGCGCATGTACGGCTCGCTCGGTGCCACCGGCAAGGGCCACGGCACCGACAAGGCCGTCATGCTGGGTCTGGAAGGGCTGATGCCCGACAGCATCGACCCCGACACCATCGAGCCACGCCTGCGCCACATGCGCAAAGAAGGCAAGTTGCTGCTGGGCGGCACCCACCCGCTGGCGTTTTCCGAAAAGAACGACCTGACCTTTCTGCGCCGCGAGGCCCTGCCGTACCACTCCAACGGGGTGAAGTTTGTGGCGTTTGACGCCCAGGGCACGGTGATCACCGAGCGCCGCTACTTCTCGGTGGGCGGCGGCTTTGTGGTGTCGCAGGAGGAGGCCGATTCGCCCATGGACGGCCCGGCCATCGTTTCCGACCCGACCAAGGTGCGCTATCCCTTTTCCACCGGCGCCGACCTGCTGGGCATTTGCGCCGGCACCGGCCTGTCGATTGCCCAGGTGGTGCGCGCCAACGAGCACGCCTGGCGCAGCGATGCCGAGGTGGACGCCGGTCTCGACCGCATCTGGGACGTGATGAAAGCCTGCGTGGAGCGCGGTATCCGCACCGAAGGCCACCTGCCCGGCAACCTGCTGGTCAAGCGCCGCGCACCGGAGGTGCACCGCTCCTTGAGCGCGCACCCCGAAGAGGCGCTGCGTGACCAGCTCACCATCCTCGACTTTGTGAACGTTTACGCCATGGCGGTGAACGAGGAAAACGCCGCCGGCGGCCGTGTCGTCACCGCGCCGACCAACGGCGCAGCCGGCATCATTCCGGCCGTGATGCACTACTACCACCGCTTTATTTCCGGTGCCAGCCAGCGCGGCATCCGCGACTTTTTGCTGACCGCCGGTGCGGTGGGCCAGCTCTACAAGGAAAACGCCTCGATCAGCGGCGCCGAAGTGGGCTGCCAGGGCGAAGTGGGTGTGGCCTGCTCCATGGCTGCAGCCGGTTTGACCGCCGTCATGGGCGGCACGCCGGCCCAGGTGGAAAATGCCGCTGAAATCGGTATGGAACACAACCTTGGCCTCACCTGCGACCCCGTCGGCGGGCGCGTGCAGATTCCGTGCATCGAGCGCAACGCCATGGGCTCCATCAAGGCGCTCAACGCCGCGCGCATGGCGCTGCGCGGCGATGGCACGCATTTTGTATCGCTCGATCAAGTCATCAAGACCATGCGCGATACCGGGCGTGACATGATGACAAAATACAAAGAGACCAGCCGGGGTGGACTGGCCGTGAATGTTATTGAATGCTGATTAAATCAATATGAGCAACTTTTCCATCTTTTCGCTGGCCCGCAACGCCATGTCCTACCACGAGGACTGGCAAAAGCAATGGCGCAGCCCGGCCCCCAAGCGGGAGTACGACGCCATCATCGTCGGCGGCGGCGGGCACGGCCTGGCCACCGCGTATTACCTGGCCAAAGAGCACGGCATGCGCAATATTGCGGTGGTCGAACGCGGCTGGCTGGGTGGCGGCAACACGGCGCGCAACACCACCATCGTGCGCTCCAACTACCTGTGGGACGAAGCCACCCACCTGTATGAAAAAGCCATGCAGTTGTGGGAAGGCCTGTCGCAGGACCTGAACTACAACACCATGTTCAGCCAGCGCGGCGTGATGAACGTGGGCCACTCGCTGCAGGACATGCGCGACATCGAGCGCCGCGTCAACGCCAACCGCCTGAACGGCGTGGACGGCCTGGTGCTGACCCCGGCGCAGGTGCAGGAAATCGTGCCGATCATGAACAACCACTCGCTGCGCTACCCGGTCATGGGCGCATCGTTCCAGCCACGCGGCGGCGTGGCCCGCCACGACGCCATCGCCTGGGGCTTTGCCCGCGCAGCCGACCGCCTGGGCGTGGACATCATCCAGAACTGCGAAGTGGTGGGCTTTGAGCGCGACGGCGACCAGGTCACCGGCATCGAGACCACGCGCGGCACCATCAAGAGCAAAAAGATCGGCGTGGTGGCCGCCGGCCACAGCAGCGTGCTGGCCGAGATGGCCGGCATCCGCCTGCCCCTCGAAAGCCACCCGCTGCAGGCCCTGGTGTCGGAACCCATGAAACCCATCATCCACACCGTGGTGATGAGCAACGCCATCCACGCCTATGTCAGCCAGAGCGATAAGGGCGACCTGGTGATTGGCGCCGGCATTGACTCGTATGTGGGCTACGGCCAGCGCGGCAGCTTCCCGGTCATCGAGCACACGCTGCAAGCCATTTGCGAGATGTTCCCAATCTTCCGCCGCGTGCGCATGAACCGCCAGTGGGGTGGCATTGTCGACGTCGCCCCCGACGCCTGCCCGATCATCAGCAAGACCCACGTCAAGGGCCTGTACTTCAACTGCGGTTGGGGCACGGGTGGCTTCAAGGCCACGCCCGGTTCCGGCTGGGTGATGGCGCACACCATTGCGCAGGACAACCCGCACCCCTTGAATGCGGCTTTCTCGCTGAACCGGTTTAATACGGGGCACCTCATTGATGAGCATGGTGCGGCTGCGGTTGCGCATTGAACATGGCTATCTTGTTGTTTTCTGATGGTCCCTACGGGGTTGGGTTCTCTTCCCCCCTACCCCCCCGCCCCTTCACCCCCGCCGGGGTGAAGGGGAGCTTTAAGTCAGGATTTGGTGGCTTTACGCCGGCTGCGGAATTCGACGAGTGCGGTTGCGGTACGCCTTCTATGGCCTACGTGGGTTCGCGTGGCGGTCGTAGTGAAGGCGAAGCGCTATTGGCGACCAACAAGCAAAGCGCGAGCGCAGCGACGCGCGACACCAGCACACGCGCGTGCAATGTTCGCACCAGCGAACGAGCACGCGGCCCCCGGCTGCTCGCGCCATTGGAACGGGCTGAGCAGCGCAGTGGGGGGCGGATCAGGGCGGGCGCTTGTTTGAGCGTAGCGAGTTTGCGCCAGACCCCGCCCACCGCGAGCAGCGCAAGGCACCCCGCAGGGGCCCGTTCCACGGCTCGCCTTTCTTTTGCTTACTTTTCTTTGGCGAAGCAAAGAAAAGTGAGGCGCCTGCCGGGGCGCAACCCGGCTAGCCACGCGACCCAAACACCGGCTACCCAATACCAAATTCAATAAAGCAAAGTCCACAATGCTTCAAATCACCTGCCCCTACTGCGGCCCCCGCGCCGAAAGCGAATTCAGCTGCGGCGGCGAGGCGCACATCGCCCGCCCGCTGGACACCGACAGCCTCACCGACGAACAGTGGGGCGACTACCTGTTCATGCGCAAGAACCCCAAGGGGCTGCACCGCGAGCAGTGGAACCATGTGGCCGGCTGCCGCCGCTGGTTCAATGCCGAGCGCCATACCGTGAGCTACCAGTTCACCAAGTTCTACAAAGTCGGTGAGAACCCCGATGGCAACACCGGTGCGGGAGGTCAATCGTGAGCACCCACCGCATCAGCAGCTTGGGCGCACGCATCAACCGCGCCAAGAAAGTAGCCTTCCACTTCAACGGCCGCAGCTACGCCGGCTTTGAAGGCGACACGCTGGCCTCGGCCCTGCTGGCCGCCGGCGAAAGCGTGTTGTCGCACTCCTGGAAATACCACCGCCCGCGCGGCATCGTGACCAGCGGCATCGAGGAACCGTCGGCTCTGGTTCAACTCGAAAGCGGCAAGGACACCATCCCCAACGCCAAGATGCCCGAAGTCGAGTTGTACGACGGCCTGCAGGCCACGGCGATCAACCCCTGGCCGAATGCGCTGAGCCGGGCCCTGAGCATCAACCGCAACTTCTCGTTCCTGTTCCCGGCGGGCTTTTATTACAAGACCTTCATGTGGCCGGCCAAGGCCTGGATGTTCTACGAGCGCTTTATCCGCAAGGCGGGTGGCCTGGGTGCGTCGCCCGAGGTGGATGACACCGACCGCTACATCCACCAGAACATCCACTGCGACGTGCTGGTCGCCGGTGGCGGCGTAGCCGGTCTGGCGGCCGCATTGGCCGCGGGCCGCAGCGGTGCGCGGGTCATCGTGTCCGAATTGCAGAACACGCTGGGCGGCAGCGCCCACCGCCTGCAAGGCACCATCGACGGACTGCCCGCATCGGAATGGGTAAAGAAAGCCGAGGCCGAACTGGCCACGCTGCCCGAGGTGAAGATCATCAAGCGCGGCGTGGTGTTCGGTTACCACGACCACAACTTCCTCACCATTCGCGAAAGCCTGTCCGACCACAAACCGCTGGCCGCTCGCAAGGGCTTCCGGGAGCGTCTGTGGCGCGTGCGCGCCAAGCAGGTGGTGCTGGCCACCGGCGCACACGAGCGCCCGATGGTGTTCGGCAACAACGACCTGCCCGGCATCATGCTCTCCAGCGCCCTGGCCGACTACGCGCAGCTTTACGGCGTGCTGGTGGGCAAGCGCATTGCGCTCCTGACCAACAACGACATGGCCTACGGCGATGCCCTCACGCTCAAGAGCGCGGGTGCGGAAGTGACGGTGATCGATGTCCGCTCCGGCCACTCAGTGGTCGGTGGCTTGGCGCAAAAGGCGCATGACGCCGGCGTCAACGTGCTGCGCGGCTACGTGCCAGTGCAAGCCGATGGCGGCGCGGTGGTCACGTCGATCCAGGTGCGCCAGCAGGTAGGCGACAAGGCCAACGGCGAATCGCGCAGCTTCAGCGTGGACGCGGTCGGTATGTCCGGCGGCTGGAACCCTGCGATCCATTTGTATTCGCACAGCGGCGGTAAAGCACTGTGGAGCGACGCCCTCGAATGCTTCAAACCCGGCGCGCCGCTGCCCGGCCAATTCAGCGTGGGTGCCTGCAACGCCACCGGCACGCTGGCCAATACCTTGCGCGAAGCCTCCCATGCCGGCGCAGAAGCCGCCACGCGCGTTGGTTTTGCCGCTAGCGAGCCCCGCTACACCGTGGTGGAGCCCAGCAACGAACCGATTTCGCCCTTCTGGATTGCCGAGACCGGTGAGAACGTATCGCGTCGCGCCAAGGCCTTTGTGGACTGGCAAAACGACGTGGGTGCTGCTGACATCGAGCTCGCCATTCGCGAAGGTTTTGAGTCCATCGAGCACATCAAGCGCTATACCGCCTTGGGCTTTGGTACCGACCAGGGCAAGCTGGGCAACATCAACGGCATGGCCCTGGCCGCCCGCGCCATGGGCAAGACCATTCCGCAGGTGGGCACCACCACCTTCCGCCCCAACTACGTGCCGATCAGCTTCGGTTTGTTTGCGGGCCTGGAGCGCGGCGAGTTGTTTGACCCGGTGCGCAAGACCAGCCCGCATGCGCAGCACGAAGCTGCCGGCTGCCCGTTTGAAGATGTCGGCCAATGGAAGCGCCCCTGGTACTTCCCCAAATCCGGTGAAGACATGCACGCCGCCGTCAACCGCGAAGTGCTGGCCGTGCGCAACAGCGTCGGCATCATGGATGCCTCGACGCTGGGCAAGATCGACATCCAGGGCCCGGACGCTGCCAAGCTGCTGAACTGGCTCTACACCAACCCCTGGCTCAAGCTCGAAGTGGGCAAGGCCCGCTACGGTCTGATGCTCGATGAAAACGGCATGGTGTTTGACGACGGTGTGACCGTGCGTCTGGCCGAAGACCGCTTCCTGATGACCACCACCACCGGCGGTGCCGCCCGCGTACTGACCTGGATGGAACGCTGGGTGCAAACCGAGTGGCCCGACATGAAGGTCTATATGACCACCGTGACGGACCAGTGGAGCACCTTTGCCGTGGTCGGCCCGAAGAGCCGCAAGGTCGTCGAAAAAGTCTGCAAGGACATTGACCTTTCAGCTGCCGCCTTCCCCTTCATGAGCTACCGCGAAGGCACTGTGGCCGGGGTCAAGGCGCGCGTTATGCGCATCAGCTTTTCGGGCGAGTTGTCGTTTGAAATCAACGTGCCCAGCAATGCCGGCGCACATGTCTGGAAGGCCTTGATGGCGGCCGGTGCCGAGTTCGACATCACGCCCTACGGCACCGAGGCCATGCACGTGCTGCGCGGCGAAAAGGGCTACATCATCGTCGGCCAGGACACCGACGGCTCCATGACCCCGCACGACCTGGGCATGGGCGGCATGGTCTCCAAGACCAAGGACTTTTTGGGTCGCCGATCTTTAAGCCGCAGCCACACGGCCGGTGAAAACCGCAAGCAGTTGGTTGGTCTGCTGACCGACGACGCGCAGTGCGTGCTACCTGAAGGCGCACAGCTCACCGCCCTGTCGCAAATCAACCCGCCGACCGTGGCGGCTCCCGTGCCCATGATCGGGCATGTGACCTCCAGCTACTACAGCCCCACGCTTCAGCGCTCGATTGCCATGGCCGTGGTACGCGACGGTCACCAAAAGATGGGCCAGAAGATTTACGCCGCACTTGCCGATGGCCGCCATGTGGCCGCCACCATCGCCAGCCCGGTGTTCTACGACCCCGAAGGAAAGCATCACCATGACTAATGTTGTTCTGGAAAGCCCCCTGGTGGGCATCGCCCGCCTGGGCAAACGCGAGCTGCACGTTGACAACCGCAGTTGCCTGCTCGACGAAGTCGCGCTGCTCGACATGCTCAACCTGCGCGGCGACGCCAGCGATGCGGCCTTTGCGCAGGCCGTGCAGCAAGCCACTGGTTTGGACCTGCCGGTCAAGGCCAACACCGCCAGCGTCACGGGCGAGCGCCAGTTGCTCTGGCTCGGCCCGGACGAATGGTTGCTCAAGCTACCCAGCGGCGAGGGCGAGGCCATCGAAGCCGCGCTGCGCGCTGCCCTGATGGGTAAGCATTTCTCGGTGGTGCAAGTCGGCAGTGGCAATACCACGCTGACGGTGCAAGGCCCTGCTGCGGCCGACCTGCTGTCCTGCGGCTGCCCGCTGGACCTGCACCCCCGCGCCTTCCCCGATGGTGCACTGGCCCAGACGCACATTGCCAAGGCCAATGTGGTGCTGCGTTGTGTGCAAGCCGGTCAGAGCTACGAGGTCACAGTGCGCCGTAGCTTTGCAGACTACCTGTTCAAGTGGCTGTGTGAGGCTGGAAGCTGAACTTGTCCCAGCGACAATTTCAACCCAATGGCCCCCTGTTGACGCAGGGGGCTTTGTTATTTGGCGATCTCCTTTTGCAAGCTTGGTCAAACAAGAGGGGCGGGTTGGCGATTCCCGCAGGTAAAGGAGGAGCCCGCTTCAGCGGGCGGGGGACACGGAGGGAATCGTCTACCCGCCCCTCTTGGCACACCAATCACTCGGCATTCACAAAGACACAAAAGTAAAACACGCACCATGCACTACTTTCTGGGCATAGACACCGGCGGCACGTTTACCGATGCGGTGCTGCTGGACGCCAACAAGAACATCCTCACCGCCGCCAAAAGCCTGACCACGCGCTTTGACCTGGCGGTGGGCATTGGCAATGCGTTGGACAAGTTACCGCAGGACGCGCTGAGCCGGGTGGCGCTGGTTTCGCTGTCCACCACGCTCACCACCAACTCGGTGGTCGAGGGCAAGGGCTCGCCGGTGTGTGTGCTGCTCGCGGGCTATGACGCGGCGCAAATCAAGTCCAGTGGCATGGTGGAGCTGTTGGGCTCCGAGGCGATTGTGTCGCTACCCGGCGGGCACGATGCCGGGGGCCGGCCTCTGGTCGAACTGGACGAAGCTGCGTCCAAGGCAGCCATTCTGCAAAACGCCCCCAAGGTCAGCGCGTTTGCTATTTCGAGCAGCTTTGCCGTGCGCAACCCGGCCCACGAACTGCAACTGCGCGAATGGGTGACCCAGCTCTGCGACAAGCCGGTGACCTGCGGACATGAACTGGCCAGCAGCCTGGGCGCGCCGCGCCGTGCACTCACCGTGGCGCTCAACGCCCGCATGATTTCACACGTCAAGGCTCTGATCGATTCCGTCACCCGCACCCTGCACGACCGACGCATTGAAGCGCCGCTAATGATCGTCAAGGGCGACGGCACGCTGATCAATGCCGAAAGCGCGCTGGCGCGGCCGGTCGGCACCGTGCTCAGCGGCCCGGCCGCCAGCGTGATTGGGGCTTGCGCCCTGAGCGGCACGGGCTCGGCCATCGTGGCCGACATGGGCGGCACCACCACTGACATTGCGGTGGTGCGCAACGGCCGGCCCGAGCTGAGCGTGGACGGCGCGCTGATTGGCGACTGGCGCCCCATGGTCGAGGCGGTCAAGGTCTATTCGATTGGACTGGGCGGCGACAGCGAGGTGCGCTTTCTGGGCGGCAAGGGCCTGGCCATTGGGCCGCGCCGGGTGGTGCCGGTCAGCCTGCTGGCGCACGAACACCCCGACGTGCTGGGCGTGCTGGAGCGCCAGCAAAAGGAGTCACCGCACGGCAGCCAGATCCGCTTTGCGCTGCGTCTGCAAAGTGATGCCGCCCTGATTCACCGCCTGCCCGCCGACGAGCTGCGGGCCTGGGAGCGGCTGGCCCAAGGCCCGGTCGACTTGGAGCGCAGCAACATCGAAGACCGGCCGCTGTCGCGCGCGCTGGCGCGGCTGGAACGCAAGGGCCTGGCCATCTACAGCGGTTTTACGCCCAGTGACGCGGCGCATGTTCTGGGCATGGCGACGCACTGGAGCCGCGAGGCAGCCGTGCTGGCGGCGCGCATCTGGGCTCGGCAAATGCGCTACCTCTACGGCCTGGGCACCTGGGCTTTGGGCGACGAGGTGGCCCCGTCGCGCCAGGTGGTGGACCACGTGACCGCGACCATTTGCCAGAAGCTCATCGAGGCCGGTCTGAACGACGCCGGGCACTTTAACGAGGAGCGCGCCAGCAACATGGCGGCGCTGCTGACCGGCATGGCGCTGCAGGCACACGGCACGCCAGCAGATGCCACCGCAACCAGCGCACCGCCCGCCGTGTTTTCCCTGCGCTTTGCCCCGGACATGCCGCTGGTGGCGGTGGGTGCGCCGGCGGCCAGCTATTACCCCGAAGTGGCGCGCCGCCTGGGCATGCAACTGCAGGTGCCCCGCTTTGCCGAGGTGGCGAATGCGGTAGGCGCGGTGCTGGGCCAGGTGTCGCAGCGCATCCATATCACCGTGACCCAGCCGGTGCGCGGAACCTTCCGGGTTTTTGCCAAAACCGGGCCGCAGGATTTTGAGATGCTGGAGCATGCGCTGGAACAGGCCCGCGCCCTGGCGGCCGCCGAGGCGCGGGACAACGCGTTGGCCGCCGGTGCCGATCAGGTCAGCGTGGAGTTCAGTCAGATCGACAACGCGGTGAACAACGACATCGATGGTGCGTTGTTTTTCGAAGCCGTGGTGACCGCCACCGCATCGGGCGCGCCACGCACCCGTTCCTTTTAAGTCAGCCATGACAAACGCCACCCGACAAGCCCTGCAAGCTGCACTCGATGCGCACGGCCTGCGCGTGCGCGGCGGCTGGGTGCCAGAAGCCTCCGACGCACTGCCCTCCTTGCCCGGCGGAGCCCCGGCGGCCGTGGTCTGGATGGTGGGCGTGGCCGGCTCGGACTTCTGGCCCCACTTCAAGGCTTCCACCTTCTATCAGGACGGACAACCCGACCCGCTGGACCGCTGGAGCGCCGCCATCGGCACCGACTTGGCAGCCCGTTGGGGCGGTCGTGCCCTGTTCCCTTTTGAAGGGCCGCCCTACCACCCGTTTCAGCGCTGGGCCGACCGCAGCGAAGACACCCGCCCCAGCCCGCTGATGTTGCGCATGCATCCGCGCTTCGGCCTCTGGCACGCCTACCGCTTTGCCCTGGCGCTGCCGGAGCTTGACCGTGACGATGCTGCAGCGCTGCAACGGGAAAGCACTGACCGGCTGGCGGCGGCAACCATGCCCTCGCTGTGCGCGCAATGCAGCGGCCAACCTTGCCTCACCGCCTGCCCCGTGAGCGCCTTTACCGGCACCGGCTACCGGGTCGAGGCTTGTGCCGCTCACCTGCACGCCCAGCCGCAGGGACGTTGCATGCAGCAGGGCTGCTTGGCCCGCATCGCTTGTCCGCAAGGCGTCGACTACCGCTACACGCCGGAGCATGCGGTTTTTCACATGCTGGCGTTTGCCAAAAACCACTAGTTGCCGGTTTAGACCGTCACATTTAAGGGAATCATCTAAGGAGTTAGGGTCTAATAGGAGACATAAGATACAGGGTGCCCCACCATTCAAAGGGCCCACCTGGGAGGAATGTCGTGACCTATCCACAATTTGCTGTGCTTTTTGCCTGCCTGTGCACCCACATGGCCATGGCACAAGTGCCTGTGGGCGCGACTACCCCGCCGGCTGGACGCGCGGTATCCGAAAGCGACTACCTGGCCGATGTACCCACGGTCATTTCGGTCTCGCGCCTGGCGCAACCCCTCGCCGACACGCCCGGTGCGGTCACCATTCTGGACCGTGAATTCATCCGCATGACCGGTGCGCGGGAATTGGTCGATGTGTTGCGCTTTGTGCCGGGGTTTCAGACCACCACCGCCTACGAAGCCGACGCCACCACCGCCACCTACCACGGCCGCAATGACGACTTTCCCAACCGCATTCAGGTGCTGATTGACGGGCGCTCGGTTTACTCCAGCCTGCTGCAGGGATCGGTCGGCGTCGGCTGGCAACTGGTGGCGCTGGACGATATTGAGCGCATCGAAATCCTGCGCGGCTCCAATTCCGCCACCTATGGCGCGCGTGCGTTTTTGGGCGTGGTCAATATCGTTACACGCGATGTACATGACACCCAGGGAGCTGCGGCCAGCATCACCCGAGGCGAAAACGGCGTTGCCGATGCCGGGCTGCGTTTGGGCTGGAGCCACAACGGTGGCGCGTACCGGATCAGTGCCGACACGGCCCGTTCCGACGGTCTCGAAGGGGCCAACGGCAAGAACCAGACCAGTCGGCTGCAACTGTCTGCCCATCTGGCTCTGGAGCATGCCGCCGAACTGGAGCTGCGCGCGGGCAATGTGCAGGTGCAGGCCGGTCGCGGAGACCCGGCAGATTTCTCGGGCAACTCGGCACGCCCCTGGACCCTGGATTCGCATTTTGTGCAGTTGGACTGGCGTCGTGCGCTGGATGAGTCACAAGATCTGGCGATCAACCTGTCGCACACCGAAAACACGCTTCGCGACATCTTCCAATACATGGTGCCTGGCCCCTACTACATGGCACCCATCGACGCGGGAGGGCGGGAGGTTGTAGACAGCGTGACCGCTTTGCATACCGTGCGCCTGAACCCCGCATTGCGGGTTGCGTGGGGGGCCGAATTCCGCCAGGAAGATGTGATGGCACCCCGGTTGTTTGATCTGACCGCCCACATGGCAACCGACTTCTTCCGGGTATTCGGCAGTGCGGAATGGCGCCTGACCGACCAGCTACTGCTCAATGCAGGGGCATTGGCCGAACAAAGCTCCAGCGACGGAGGCACTCTGTCCCCGCGTCTGATGTTGAACTGGCATGCAGCGCCCGGCCATACCCTGCGCGCCGGTGCTTCCACCGCGTTCCGCCCCCCAAGCCCTTACGAAAAATATGCCCGCGTCCGCTACCGCGATATCAATGGACAAAATCCCACGCCCTACTTCGTCCTGAACGAAGGCACGCTGCAGCGGGAGAAGCTATTTTCCAGGGAGCTGGGTTACTACTTTGCACCTGAAAACGGGAACTTTAGTGGCGACATCCGGCTGTTCCAGGAGCAGATTACCGACGGCATCTCCCAAAGCGAAGGAACGTCACCCGACACCTACTGGAATGTCGCCAACGATGACATCAACGGCATCGAATGGCAGCTCAAGTGGACCCCCAGCCCCGCCACCCGCGTTCAGCTCACGCAAACTTGGACCGACATCCATGCCAATTCAGCCGCCGGCAGCAACACCCGTTTTCGGATGGAGCATGGCGCCCCGCGTTACGCCGCCAGCCTGGCTCTGATGCACCACTTCGACCGGGGCTGGAACCTGTCGGTAATGCAGCAGGTGTCCGAGGACCTGGCACTGATGTCGACTGCGGGGCGCGGATGGCTGTTTTCCATGAAACGCACCGATCTGCGCTTGGCCAAGGAATTCCGCCTGGGCGGCAACCAGGCCGAACTCGCGCTCACCGTGCAAAACATGGGCGATCCCTACGAAGATGGGGACCACAAGTTCCTGTTCAACCGGCGCACATTGTTGACGCTGAAGATCGAGAACTGACGCTCCCACGATGCAAGCATTCCTCCGCTCGCTCCGATGGTGTCTCGCAGGGCTTGCCTGCGTGCTCGCCCCGGCTTGGGCGAGTACGGTCTGCGTGGTCAGCAGCAGCAAGGTGGCCGCCTTTCAGGAGGCGTCTGATGTCTTAACGCAAGAGCTCACCCGCAATGGCCTGGCGCGGCAAGAGGTGCAGGTGGTGCTTGGCTTGGAGTCCGCCGAAGGCGGGGCGTGCCTGCAGGATGCCCGCATCGTTGTCAGCCTGGGGACGGACGCATTGCGCCAGGTTCTGGCACGCAGCCCCCATCCAGCAGTCATCGCCGGGTTGATTCCGCGCTCCGGCTATGACCAGGTGCTCACGGAAGTGGGTAAGAAGACGGCTGCCAATGTGACTGCCCTGTACCTGGACCAGCCGCTTTCCAGGCAGTTGGACCTGTTGCGACTGGCACTGCCCAAGGGCCGCCGCGTGGGCGTGGTGTGGGGCCCTGAATCGGTGTCCCTGCAGGGCGCGCTGTCGGCTGCACTGCAGCAGCGTGGCATGGACTTGGTGGAAGGCAGCGTCAACGACGGCAGCCCATTGATCCATGCGCTGCACGCGGCCCTGCAAGACTCCGATGTTTTGCTGGCAATGGCGGATGGCGCGGTGTACAACAGTGCCACCGTGTCCAATATCTTGCTCACCAGCTACCGGGCCAGAACGCCCGTCGTCGCGTTTTCTCCAGCCTACGTCAAGGCTGGCGCGCTGATGGCCGTGCACACCACGCCGGGGCAAGCCGGCTTGCAACTGGCCGGCATGGCAGCACATTTCCTGCAAGCCGGAGCGCTGGGCGCCAGCCAGTATCCCGGCAACTTCACCGTCAGCACCAATGACTATGTGGCCCGCTCGCTCGGGCTGTCGCTCGACGCCAAGACCCTGACCGAGCGGCTGTACAAGCTGGAGAAGCGGCCGTGATCGGCCGGACCATTCGGACGCGCATGGCGTTGGCATCGGTGATTCCGGTGCTCCTCGTCGTCGGGACCATCGCCAGCATCTTCTGGCAGGGGCGCGTACAGGACCTGGAGGAGTCGCACCAGCAACGGGTGGACATGTTGGCCCGCCAGGTTGCGCTGTTCAGCGCTTACGGGCTGTTTTCCGGCAACACCGCCAGCCTGCAATCGGTGGTGCAGGACATCCAGAAAGCCCCCGACGTCAAGGCGGTGCTGCTGTTTGATACCAATGGCGACATTCTGGCCAGTAGCGGCAACTCGGAACTGCGCCAGTTGGCAGAACTTGAAAGCGCCGACTACATCGCCCGCCAGCAGGCGGTCGGGCTGGATGTACGCGTGGAAAAAATTCTGCCCACCGTGGTGCCCATGGAAGACCTGTTTTCCCTGGAGTTGCTTTCGGGCCAAGCGCGCCCTGCCCCGTTGGGCAGTGCCGTGATCGAAATTTCGCGCGAGACGCTGGACCTCAAGAAGAGCCAGGCCCTTTTCACCGCGCTGTGGGTGGGCACCATTGGCATGTTGCTGGGTGGCCTGCTGGCATTCCGCCTGGGCGACTGGGTGGTGGGGCCCTTGCTGCGCATTTCACAGATGGTCAAACGGGTGGGCCAGGGCGACTTTACGGTGGACGAATCGGTCGCGCCGGACGACCCGCTGCAGGATTTGCAAAGTTCCCTCAACCAGACCGCCAAGCGCCTGGCCTGGGGCCGCGAGGAACTGGAGCGCCAGGTTGCCGAAGTCACCCGGGAACTGCGCCTGAAGAAAGAGCAGGCGGAAAGCGCCACACTGGCCAAGTCGCGCTTTCTGGCCGCCGCCAGCCATGACCTGCGCCAACCCTCGCACGCGCTGGGCATGTTTGTGGCGCGCTTGGGGCAGTTGCCGATGGAGCCGCAAATGCGGCATCTGGTGGACAACCTGGAGATGTCAGTTCAGGCCATGCAGGATTTGCTGGACGGCCTCTTGGACCTGTCGCGCCTGGATTCCGGCAATGTTCAAGTGCGTATGGGGCCGGTGGATCTCAACGAGTTGTTGGCATCGGTGCGCAGTTCGCTGGAGAGCATGGCCGAGGCCAAGGGGCTGCGCCTGCGCGTGCGCCCCACCGCGCGCTGGGCCCTGAGCGATGCCACGCTGCTGCAACGCATGGTGGTGAATCTGGTGATCAACGCGATTCGCTATACCGAGCGGGGTACGGTGATGGTCAGTTGCCGCCCGAGCCAACAAGGGCGGGGCATCCAGATTGAGGTACGTGACAGCGGCATCGGCATTGCGCAGGAACACCACCAGGACGTTTTTAAAGAGTTTTACCAGTTGCCCAACAGCACCGGCGACCGCAACTTTGGCATGGGCCTGGGACTCAACATCGTGCAGCGCAGTGCCGTGCTGCTGGGACACCAAATTGTCCTGCGCTCCAACCTGGGTTGCGGCACCCGCTTTTCGATTCTGATGGACGCCACGGAAGCACCACCAGCCCATGCCATTGCCGCACCGGACCTGCCGGGCGACATTACCGGCATCCAGGTGTTGCTGATCGAAGACAACCTGAACGCGCGCCAGGCAGTGCTCGAGTTGCTGCAAAGCTGGGGTTGTGAGGTCTGGGCTGCGGCCTCGCTGGCCGAGGCGCAGGCAGCCATGCACCAATCTGGCCCGCCCGATGTGATCGTGTCGGACCACCATTTGGGCGCTGCAGAAACCGGACTGGACTGCATCCACGCCCTGCGCGTGCAAGCCGCCAAACGCCTGCCGGCCTGCCTGATGAGCGGCGACACCCATGAGGACTTTTTGCAGGCCGTCAAAGAGGCTGACATTCCGCTGCTGCACAAGCCCGTGCGCCCGGCCAAGTTGCGCAGTCTTTTGCGCCGTTTAACTGCCTAGAATTGCTGGCCGCTTTTGCGAAAACCGTAGTCGCAATTGGGGCCCCAGCACCCGCAGGGGTGACTACACTTTGTCGGTTTAACGTGCGGTGCAATCCCGGCAGATTGGGCGCACGCGCATCTTTCTTTTTCCCTAGGAGCAAGCGCAAAAATGGCCAAATTTCCTGAACGAGCCAAAGTTGTCATCATTGGCCAAGGCGGCATCGTCGGTGCCTCGGTGGTGCACCACCTGATTGAACGCGGCTGGGATGACATTGTTGGCATCGACAAGTCGGCCATCCCGACCGACGTAGGCTCCACCGCCCATGCTTCTGATTTCTGCTTCAACACGATGCACGATCAGATGACCATTTTCACCACCAAGTACAGCATCGACTTTTACGAAAAGATGGGCCGCTACGACCGCATTGGCGGCATTGAGGTGGCACGCGTAGGCGATGACGAGCGCATGGTCGAACTGCAGCGCCGCGTGGCTTCGGGCAAGGCCTTTGGCAACCGGGTGCGCATGATCACACCGGCCGAAGCCAAAGCCAAAATGCCGCTGATTGACGAGAGCAAGATTCAGGGCGCGCTGTGGGACCCGGACGCTGGTCTGGTCAAGCCCCGCTCGCAAATGGTGGCCGGAGAACTGGTCGATGCCGCCGTAGCGTCGGGCAAGCTGCAGTCCTTTGCCAACACGGCCTGCACGGGTCTGCGCATTGAGAACGGCCGCATCCAGGGCGTGGAAACCACCAAGGGCTTTATCGCCGCCGAGTACGTGGTGGTCTGCGCCGGCCTGTGGGGCCGCCTGATTGCCAACATGGCCGGTGAAGACCTGCCGATCATGCCGGTGGACCACCCGTTGACCTTCTTCAAACCCTACCTGGAATTTGCCGGCACCGGCAAGGACATCGGCTACCCGCTCTTACGCGACCAGGGCAACTCGGCCTACCTGCGCGACACAGGGGACCCAAAAACACCCGAAGGCGGCCAGATTGAGTGGGGCTACTACGAAGAGAAGAACCCGCGCATGTGCCACCCGCGCGACCTGCTCGAAAAAGAGCAGGCCCGCCTGTCGCCTTCGCAGCGCGACCTGGAACTGGAACAGATCATGGAGCCGCTGGAACGCGCCATTGAGCTGACCCCCATCCTCGCCGAACTGGGCTATGACGACAAATACTCCTTCAATGGCCTGTTGCAGGTGACCACCGACGGCAACCCGTCGATTGGCGAATCGAGCAAGGTGCGCGGCCTCTGGTACGCCGAAGCGGTGTGGGTGAAGGACGGTCCCGGTGTGGGCAAGATCGTGGCCGACTGGATGACCGACGGCTATACCCACATTGACCACGCCCGCATCGACGTGGCGCGCATCTACCCGTACCAGCAGGACGAGCAATACATCCACGACCGCTGCTACGAAGGCGCCTTCAAAATTTACAACCCGCCGGTGCACAACCGCGAGCCCTACAGCGCCGGGCGTGGCATTTTCAAGAGCCCGTTCTACGAGCGCGAAAAGGCGCTGGGGGCTTACTTCATGGAACTCTCCGGCTGGGAGCGCGCCCACGGCTACGCCAGCAACGAGCACCTGCTAGAGGTTTATGGGGACAAAGTGCCGGTGCGTGCCAACGAGTGGGACAACCGCCACTTCTGGCGCGTCTCCAACGCTGAACATCTCAAGATGACCGAAGACGTGGGCATGATCAACGTCTCGCACTTTGCCGAGATCGATGTGGAAGGCCCGGATGCGGCCGATTTGCTGGAATACATCTGCGTAGCCAAGGTGGGTGGCGACACCCCCGTGGGCAAGGGCGTGTACACGCACTTTCTCGATGCCAAGGGCGGCGTGCGCGCCGACCTGACCGTGCTGCGTCTTGCGCAGGACCACTACCGCGTGATTGACGGCGCCGACGCCGGCCACCGCGACCTGGTCTGGATCCAGCGCATGGCGCAGGACCGTGGCGCCAACGTCAAGGTCACCGACACCACCACCGCTTACGGCTGCCTGGGCGTGTGGGGCCCGAACGCCCGCGCCACCATCCAGAAGATTGCCGACGAGCCCGAGGCCTGGACGCACGAAAACTTCCCCTTCACCGCCTTCAAGAATCTGAAGATCCAGGGCGTGCCGGTGCTGGCCTTCCGCATTTCGTATGTGGGCGAACAGGGCTGGGAATTGCACTTCAAGTACGAAGACGGACTGGCCCTGTGGGACGCGCTGTATGCCCAAGGCGTAACGCCAGTGGGTGTGGAAACCTACGCCAACAGCCGCCGCATGGAAAAGAGCCTGCGCCTGCAAAACGGCGACCTGCTGACCGAATACAACCTGTACGAGTGCGACCTGGCCCGCCCCAAGGTGAAGGCCGCCGACTTCCACGGCAAGGAAGCGCACCTGAAGTTCCGTGAGCGCGAACACCAGCCCGCCATGCTGTGCACGCTGACCATGACGCACAACATCGACAGCCAGGGCGTGGCGCGCTATCCGCTGGGCAGCCTGCCAGTGATGGACCCGGCCACGGGCGAATCGTTGATCGACAGCCAGGGCCGCCGCTCCTACACCACCAGCATTGCGTTTGGGCCCACCATCGGCAAGAACATTGCGCTGGCCTACCTGCCGTACGACTACTGCCAAGTGGGGCGTGAGCTGCAGATCCAGTACTTTGCCGATGTGTATCCGGTCAAGGTCGAAGCCGTCGGTTACGGCGCGCTGTACGACCCGGAAAACATCAAGCCGCGTTCCTGATCACCCTTCACACCAACCCGCAGGGCGCCTGAGGGCGCCCTTTACGCGCCACGGCGCATCCTCAATCGGAGAGAACCCATGAAAGCACTGGTCGCAGTCAAGCGCGTGGTGGATTACAACGTCAAGGTCCGTGTGAAGTCGGATGGTTCCGGCG
>ERZ1034361.365-NODE-365-length-30971-cov-3.862854_pt1 | contig 30971 bp, 36 predicted proteins | sample MGYA00520617_ERZ1034361 | MGnify/ENA primary metagenome ERZ1034361 (study PRJEB33736, sample SAMEA104284507) | Azolla filiculoides | biome: Urban; feature: Water surface; material: Ditch water | place: Netherlands | collected 2015-10-28 | depth 0-0.1 m ...
AACGGTACCAGTTAGTCCGACTAACGCCTGCGAAATTCAAACACACACTTTGATACACACCGTGTTTTAGGCCTTGTTACCTGTTGTATTTTGAAGTTATTGTTAGGCAAATGCTCTGATAACTACACCCTGGGCCATTCAACCCAAGGGTATTCAGGCAGACCCTCTATCCATCGCTGTTCCGGTTCTCCTTGAATCAGAGGATTCAGGTAACTAAGCGCTTCAGGCAAAACGGTATAACGAGGCTGATCAATCCAGCTAACCGGAAAAGCTCTTTCCTTGTTGGCGATTTCTGAAAGAGAGACAGAGTCGCAGTGCCATGCGTAGGGTTGGTTTGCATCTCGGACAATGTTCACCATGACACCGCTCTGCCCTTGCTCGGCGAGCTGAACAGCATGTGCTGCAACAGCTTCTGCTTGTGCAATGTCTGTCGCACTCGCTACATGGCGTGCCGCACGCTGCAGATAATCCGGTACAGCCACATGCACTTTAACTGACAACTTCTCACGCAACAGCTGGGCCACAGCAAAACCTGCGCCGCCCAATTGTTCATGGCCATAACGGCCAGACACATTCTGCTGCGCATAGAACTGGCCATCTGAGGTGCGTATACCCTCGGAGACTACACATACGCAGGCATTATGTTTGATGAAACTCGCTTTTACTGCCGCTACAAAACTTTCGGGATCAAACGTCAGTTCAGGAAAAAGAATCAGCGGCGAAGCCATTTGCCTCGGCAACCTTGCCACGGCACCACAACTTGCTAACCAACCCGTATGGCGCCCCATGACTTCCAGAATAAAAACACTCGGTTTAGTTGCCATGGCGCAATGATCACGTGCCGCTTCCATAAGCGATACGGAGAGGTACTTTAATGCCGAGCCAAAGCCCGGTGACGTGTCTGTACCTTCTAGATCATTATCGATGGTCTTAGGTAAACCAATTACTCGGAGACCCAACCCGAACCGGTCACTCAGTTCAACGAGCTTGGCAGCGGTATCCATGGAACCGTTGCCACCATTCACATAAATCGTACCGATCTGATGGGCTACCAGCACATCACGCGTCCGATGCCATTGCTCTGGATTATCGTTATAACTGGCAAGCAACGTGCGCCCGGATCCCAGACCACCACCCGGCAATTGACTAAGCGCCAATCTCATTGATTCTGGGAGTGCAGAAGCATCAACGAGCTGATCGTTCAGGATGCCGGACAAACCATGCTCGGCAGCGAATAAACGCCCTACCGACAATTGCTTGTGTGCCTTGATGAGTGCAGCAGCCGTGGCACCAATGACGGCCGTGACACCGCCTGACTGGAAATAAAGTGCGTTCTTCATTGCAGCATTAAAACAGATCGGGCGCCGGATTGGCAGAGCCAACCGGGCGCCCGACTGTAACTAGTTAGTGTATTAGTTCAACGCGCCAAGGACACGTGAAGTAATTGCATCAACACTACCAACACCGGCTACTTTCTCAACCTTAGGTGCATTGGCATCGCCGGCGTTCTTCCAGTTGGTGTAGAACGTGACCAGTGGCTTGGTCTGGCTGTGATAGATGTCCAGACGATGACGCACGGTTTCTTCTTTGTCATCGTCACGTTGAATGAGGTCTTCACCCGTCACATCATCCTTACCAGCCACTTTAGGTGGGTTGTAAGTGATGTGATAGGTACGGCCCGATGCGAGGTGCACACGGCGGCCAGCCATACGATCAATGATGTCCTGATCAGGCACATCGATTTCCAGAACGATATCCAGTGGTACACCGGCTTCTTTCATGGCTTCCGCTTGTGGAATCGTGCGTGGGAAACCATCGAACAGGTAACCATTCTTGCAGTCGGCTTCTTTCAGACGCTCTTTGACCATACCGATGATCACGGCATCCGGAACCAGACCGCCCGAATCCATATGTTTTTTAGCTTCCATACCCAGCGGGGTACCAGCCTTAACCTGCGCACGCAGCATATCGCCGGTGGAGATTTGTGGAATACCGAATTTTTCACAGATAAATTTGGCCTGGGTGCCCTTACCAGCGCCCGGAGCGCCCAACAGAATGAGTTTCATCGGTATCCTCGATTAGAAAGTATTGATGGTGAAAGTGTGAAACATGTACCTTGCTAAAAACTTACGATAATTACGGCTGAGGGTCAATGCGCAGTGCAGCGAACTGCTCGGCAAAGACCTGTTGAGCGCGTAAAGCATCATCGGGGGTGTCTACCCCGGCTGGCGGTAATGTTTCTGTTACCGCCACACTAATACGATAGCCGTGCCATAGCGCCCGCAACTGCTCCAGAGCCTCTATGGACTCCAAAGGGCTCGGCGCCAAGCTGGCGTAATCCCGTAAGAAGCGGCGACGATAGGCGTAAAGCCCGATATGTCGATAACAGGCATAGCCACTTGCAGGCAGCGCTTGTGGCTGATTTCCCTGTTGCCAGGCCGGACTGAAATCATCACGGGCGAAAGGAATAGGCGCCCGTGAAAAGTACAACGCATCGGCATTAGCCTTCATGACGACTTTGCAGATATTCGGGTTAAAGAGTTCTGCTGCGTCATGTATCGCATGGGCAAGCGTTGCCATATCGGCACCGGAATCCACCAGTTGATGGGCTGCCTGATCAATCAGCTCGGGCGGAATAAACGGCTCATCCCCCTGCACGTTCACCACCACGGTTTCATCTGCCCAGCCAAAGTGATCACACACCTCGGCGATGCGATCTGTACCACTCGGGTGATCTTCGCGGGTCATGCAGACATCAAACCCGGCTTCCCGAACGGCATCCCGTACATCACGGCTATCCGTTGCCACCACAATCGTATCTGCACCTGATCTCTGCGCCCGTTCGCAAACTCGAACGACCATCGGCTTACCGCCCAGATCAAGCAGCGGCTTGTCCGGCAACCGGCTAGATTTAAGTCGAGCCGGAATCACCACGCGGAATGTCACGTAACTCACCTCCGGCTCCTAGCTTTAGCCTTGCTGGCCGTTCAGGCTGCGGGCTTCGTCCTGCATCATGATGGGAATGCCATCACGAACGGGATAAGCCAGCTGGCAGGGCTTGCAAATGAGTTCCTGTGCGGATTTATCAAAGTCCAGCTTGCCTTTGCAGACAGGGCAAACGAGTATTTCTAACAGACGCGGATCCATTTAACGACTCTCTATCGTAGACGCAGCACTATGATCACTCAGCCATTCGGCCAGCGGTAATACCGGGGAAAAGCGGGCACTGACGGGTACGGCAAACCAGTTGTCGTGTCCGTCAGCAAAGTGTTGGCATTTTACTGCATCCTTCTCCGTCATCATCACCGGCAAACGCGTGAAGAGAATATCTTTCGGCTGAAAATCATGGTGATCCGGAAAACGACGCCCCTCTACTTTGATCCCCGCATTGCGCAACATATTGAAAAAACGTTCGGGATGACCAATACCGGCAATAGCGACGACCGATTGGCCCGCAAAGTCTTTTAGCGGCGATTTACGCTCTGGCTGATTCAAGACATAAACGGTATCTGGCACCAGCGACATTTCAAAACGGGGCACAACAGGCCAGCCCGATTGGTCCGGGTTTCCCTGAACAATCACTCCCTGTACTAATGGTGCCGTCAATCGAGCCAAGGGCTCACGCAGGGGACCCAGGGGTAACAGATGACCATTACCCACCCCGCGTTGATCAAAAACCACGACTTCTAAATCCCGTGCCAGACTCAGATGCTGCAAGCCATCATCCGCAATGAGAATATTGATGCCCGGGTTTGCTGCCAGCAAAGCCCGACCGGCTTCTGCACGCTTTTCGCCTACAAATACGGGAAAGCCTTGCTGAGCGTACAAAAGCGGTTCATCACCGACATATTGAGGGCTATCGCCTACACCCACAGCTCTTACCCCATGAACCTTACGCCCATAGCCACGGCTGATAATACCCGGACGCCAACCCAGGTCCTTAAGCTGCTGAGCCAAGGCTAAGGCCACGGGGGTTTTACCTGCCCCCCCTACAATCAGGTTGCCAACTACCAGCACCGGCACAGGCAAGCGCACCTGCTTCAATACGCCCCATAAATAGAGTTGACGTCGCACTAGGACCGCTAAACCGTAGACCCATGACAAAAGCCTAAGCAAACCGGTTTGCAATTGGCCCAATCGGGCAAGGCCATACCAGCTGGCCTCAATCTCCTGAGGCCTCAAAATCATGAGCCGCTGCGTGTCGTAAATGAGATCTGTGACAGATCAGCCTGATGTGCCGCCTGCATGACATCGATCACACTCTGATGCGTGGCTTTAGCATCGGCATTAATGGAAACAACAGGCGGCTTGGCTCCTGCACTACGTTTTGCTGTGGCCGCCTTCAGAGCAGCCGCTACTGCATCAACGCTGGGTCGGGCCATGCTCTGGCCATCGATAACCACGGTGCCGCCCGCAGTCACCGAAACGCTAATTTCGTCCGGCGGCGTGGCATTATTTGCAGCTGCCGTCGGCAAATCAATTTCGATTCCCGAAACCTTGTTGTAGGTTGTTGTCATCATTAGAAAAATGATGATGACTAATAACACATCGATAAAGGGAATCAGGTTGATTTCGGGCTCGTCGCGCCCGCTACCCCGGCGAAAGTTCATAAAACGCTCCGCCGCTTAATTGCGCTCGCCATGGACGACTTCAACCAGCTTGATCGCCTGTTGCTCCATATCGACCACAAACTTGTCGATCAAGGCACGGAAGTGACGCCAGAAGATTAAGGCGGGAATAGCAATCAACAAACCGAAAGTAGTGTTGTAAAGCGCGACCGAAATACCATAGGCCAATTGTTGCGGGTTACCGGTAACCGGAGACTGCGCTCCGAAAATGTCGATCATGCCTACCAGCGTTCCCAACAAACCCAGCAAGGGGGCAATTGAGGCGATCGTACCTAAAGTCGTTAAGTAACGTTCTAGCTGGCTGTAGACCATGCGCCCAGACTCTTCAATGGCTTCTCGCATTACTTCTCGGCTACTGTTCTGATTACGAATCCCGGCCGCCAACACACGTCCCAGCGGGGAGCCTTCTTCCAGAGCATTTAACCGGACAGCATCGTATCCGCCGTTCGCCAGGCTAGCAATTACACTCTGCAACAAACCCACCGGCAACACCTTGGCTCGCTGTAACGAATACAAACGTTCGATAATTAGCGCAAGAGCAATGACAGAGGCAATTAGTAGCGGCCAGATCGGCCAACAGGCAGCTTGAATGATGGCAAACACGTTATTCCTGACCTGCAGAATTCAAAGTTGAAGTGTAGCTAGCCCCCCCACTTTGAGCAAGCCATTCCCAGCATTTCAATGAGTTATAGGCACACTATTGTTATCCACAAATTTAGTGGATAAGTTTGTGGATAGACTGTCATAAAAGTGTCTAAGTCGAGCAGACAAAGGTAGTTGTCTTACACTGCTCAAAAAAAAGGCTTTTTTACCTTTTTTCATATTTTTCAATTGGTTACATAGATTTAATTGGGTTGCAGCGGGTTAGTCAGAGCCAACGCCTTATTCCCAGAGGGTTCGCCGCAGTGCGGTGGAGAAAATCAGCCCATGTCAAGTGAATTCTGATCAATTTTTTAATGATAGCGGTATTGAATTCACTAATGAAGAAATCCTAATCAAGGTAAAGTACGCCGTATGGTTACGAATACGCTTTTTGACGAAGCTGCGCCATCTTTAGAAGCGCCTGTGATGTCGGTTTCCGACCTCAATGCAGCCGTACGCGCCCAACTTGAGAGTCGGTTTCCCTTGCTGTGGGTTGAAGGAGAGATTGCCCAGCTCACGATCGCCAGTTCCGGCCATATGTACTTCAGCCTTAAAGATGCTGGCGCGCAGGTACGTTGCGCCCTCTTCCGCACCCGTGCAGCCCGCCTGGGTTGGCAACCCCGACAAGGCGACAAAGTTCGTGCCCGAGTCCAGGTAACCCTGTACGAAGCCCGAGGTGAATTTCAGCTGACGGTAGAAACCCTGGTTAAGGGTGGCCTCGGTGCCTTGTATGAGCGGTTTATACGTCTTAAAACCGAACTGGAAGCTGCAGGCCTATTTGACCCTGCCCGCAAACAGCCCTTACCAGCATTCCCACGCACGATTGGCATTATTACCAGCCCACAGGCAGCCGCCTTGCATGATGTCATGACGACATTGTCGCGCCGGGCGCCTTATGCCAAATTGATTCTTTATCCAACGCTCGTACAGGGTTCAGAAGCCACTGGCCAGATTGTTCAGGCTATTGAAAATGCCAATAGTCATGGCGCATCTGATGTACTGCTGCTATGCCGTGGTGGTGGATCGCTCGAAGACTTATGGAGTTTCAATGAGGCTGCAGTAGTGCGCGCCATTGCAGCTAGCCATTTGCCGATCATCGCTGGTATTGGTCACGAAACAGACACGACATTAGCCGACCTGGCCGCTGATGTCCGGGCGCCTACCCCTACGGCCGCAGCAGAACTTATTGCCCCCGACAAATCCCGGCTCCTTGCGCTTATTGATACCAATCACCAGCGTTTGCATCAATTGGTGATGCGACGTATTAATGAGGCAGGAATGAAGCTGGATGGTTATGCCGCACGCCTGCGCAGCCCGGCGGCATTACTGGATCGCCAGCAAGATCGCTTGAACCAGTACCAGACCCGACTCACACTGTGGTCTCAACGCGCTCTGGAACGTGAACAAAGGCGCCTGAGCGAACTAGGATTGCGGCTGCAGGCGCTAGATCCTAATCAACCCCTGAAACGTGGCTACGCGCTCGTAACCGATGCTCAGGGCCATTTAGTAGATAGCATCAACAAAGCCCCTGTCCATTCACAAGTCCAGTTACGCTTAGCCGATGGCCTGTTACAGGCCAGCATCAATGCTGCCCAGCCGGATGCCTGACACCAATCTTTAGGCAAGGCTTGCAGGCAACCGCCGCTCTGTCTAGAATCAAACATTAAACCTAGAAATCCCCCAACCCGGAGAACTATCATGGCCTTTGAATTGCCAGCACTGCCGTTCGCAAAGAACGCACTCGCCCCACACATGTCGGAAGAAACGTTCGACTATCACTATGCCAAGCACCACCAGGCCTACGTGACCAATCTGAATAACCTGATTCCAGGCACCGAGTATGAAACACTCAGCCTGGAAGATATCGTCAAGAAGGCACCTGCTGGTGGCGTTTACAACAATGCCGCTCAAGTATGGAACCACACTTTCTTCTGGAACTGCCTGTCACCTAATGGCGGCGGCGCTCCAAGTGGTGCTCTGGCTGATGCCATCAACAAAAAATGGGGCTCGTTTGACGAGTTCAAAAAGGCATTCCAGACTTCGGCTGTTGGTAACTTTGGTTCTGGCTGGACTTGGCTTGTTAAAAAGGCCGATGGTAGCGTCGACATCGTTAACATGGGCGCTGCTGGCACCCCGCTGACTACTGGCGACAAAGCTTTGCTGACTGTTGACGTATGGGAACATGCCTATTACATCGACTATCGCAACCTGCGTCCTAAGTTCGTTGAGACCTTCCTCGACAAACTGGCCAACTGGAAGTTTGCTGAAGCCAACTTCGCCTAATTGGTCTAGGCTGCACAATGAGAACCCGGCTACGGCCGGGTTTTCTTTTTAATGCATGCAGAAGACTTCCGTGACCTGAACCGTTTGTCCCGGATAGCGCGACAAACTAAAAACGGCGCGTCTGGCCCAGAGCCTTTCAGGAGCATTGGCGCCAATCTGCACCATCGTCATACGGTACAAAGGATGACGGGTGTCGAGAAAAGCCCATTCGCGCTGACGGCGTACGAAGCCTCTGCGCGTGAACAATAGCGTCCCCAAGGCTTGCCGACCTAATTGCTTGAACATGATAGAAAGCGGCCCCCGTGGGATGGCTGGTAAAACGGAATGCGCTACGACCAAGGGCTTTTGATCTGTTCCTGATAAAACTACGGCACGCACTACCGCCAGAGGAAAACGCCCTTCACTTTCGTCGTTATAAGGTTGCCCAAGCGCCTGTTGCAACACACGCACGTCAATATTTCCAAAATGCTTCTGCAAACGACGCGTTAAAGAACCAGGCTCCAGCAACCAGGGACGCAAGGTCTCAGGCGGTTTAAGTGCTTTACCTAAAGGATGCCAATGGCTCCCCCGGGCATAACCTGTCAAACGTCTGGATCGATTACGGTTCTCCCGCATAGCCATCTCAATATTCGCCCTGCGGCGCCTTTTCAAGACCAACCACCTGGCTACCTGCAACAACACCATGTTTGGCAAACCAGCCACGATTGGCTTCCAGGGCATAGGTGGCATTGCGTTGGGTGCAATGATTTGTCTCTGTTTGCGGTGCCATGTCTTCGATATTAATCACCTGACCCTGAGCATCAATGAATGCCACCGAAAGCGGTATTTTGGTATTTTTCATCCACATGCAAAAGTAGGCAGGCGCCGGATACACAAACAGCATGCCACGCGATTCAGGCATCGAGGGGCGATTCATTAACCCCAGAGAACGCTGCGCTTTATTACTGGCGACCTCCACATCGAGGCTGGCCGATCCTAAGGTTAAGCGGATGATGGGCAAGGTTGCGCCCTGCACAGTGATTGCCATGGCCATGATGGCACCAGCAATCATGAAAGAACGATTCACGAACTTCATACATCACTCCCATTGAGCTGTGCAACCGAAACCTCAGAAGACTGACCCAATGCCAGCGGCATCCCATCTTTCAGTTCGAGCAATCTGATGCCCCCTACCGAAATACGTACCAACCGGAGTACCGGTAATCCAACGGCCGCACACATGCGTTTCACCTGACGATTACGTCCTTCAGTTAGGGTCACTGCCAACCAGGCCGTAGGGATTGATTTCCGAAAGCGGATCGGTGGGTTTCTAGGCCATAGAAAACGCGCCTCGACATCCTCTGGAAGAAGCTCAACACCACAAGGGCGTGTGGGTCCATCATTCAGAACTGGACCCGCGCGTAAATGATCCAGCGCTGCTTCATCTGGAACACCTTCAACCTGTGCCCAATAACATTTGGGCAGCTTGTGCCGCGGCTCGGTAATACGCGATTGCAACGCCCCGTTATCAGTTAAAAGCAACAAGCCTTCGCTATCGGCATCAAGTCGCCCTGCGACGCGAAATTCGGGAAGTTGCAGATAGTCCGACAACCCCTGCCAGCGCCCATCCGGGGTAAATTGGGATACCACGCCATACGGCTTATTAAAGGCAACAAGTGACAAAGCGCTTCTCTATGAAATCGGTATCAAGAAAAAGCCCCGCTGATGAAACACCGCAGGGCTTTTAATCAGTGCTGAAAAAAGCTCAGCAATGCATGGCTTAAATAGCCTGGTCATCAACCTCGCCAGTACGAATTCGCACAACTTGATCCACAGGCAGAACGAAAATCTTGCCATCGCCAATTTTGCCGGTACGTGCAGACTTGATGATCGACTCCAGAACAGCCTCTACGCGGTCATCTTGTACAACAACCTCTAGGCGTACCTTAGGCAGGAAATCAACAACATACTCTGCGCCGCGATATAGCTCTGTGTGACCCTTCTGGCGACCAAAACCACGAACTTCTGTAACGGTCAGGCCGGTAACGCCAATTTCTGAGAGGCCTTCACGAACTTCGTCGAGTTTAAACGGCTTGATAATGGCTACGATCTGCTTCATGAGAACTCCATGCGGTCAAAGACAAATTCAATAGGTGATAGCTTACCACTCATCGGCATAGCGGTTGGTAATTGGATAGCGCCAATCTTTACCAAAACCCCGGCGAGTTAACCGAATGCCAACAGGGGACTGGCGCCGTTTGTATTCTGAAATACGTAAAAGGCGGACGACACGGCGTACATCTTCCTCACGATAGCCTTGCGCAACGATGTCACGCGGACTGATATCCTGCTCCATATAAGCTGTAACAATGCCGTCCAGCACTTCATAGGGTGGCAGAGAATCCTGGTCTGTCTGATCGGGTCTCAATTCGGCCGAAGGCGGTCTTTCAATAATCCGCCACGGAATAACCTCCTGCTCGCGGTTAATCCAGCGACAAACCTCAAATACCTTGGTTTTAAGCAAATCCTTCAACACCGCAAACCCACCGGCCATATCGCCATACAGCGTGCAATAACCAACCGCCATTTCAGATTTGTTGCCTGTCGTTAGTACCAGCCAGCCACTTTTATTCGAGAGCGCCATCAGCAAATTGCCGCGAATTCGCGCCTGCAGGTTTTCTTCTGTCGTATCAGCCGCTTTGCCCACGAAATATGGGGCCAACATTTGCTCATAAGTCTGCATGGCGGGCTGGATATCCAGCAATTCACCTTTAACACCCAGGTTGGCACAAAGCGCCCAGGAGTCATCGATACTCATCTGGGCAGTATAGGGAGACGGCATAATAATCGGGCGAACGCGATCTGCCCCTAGGGCATCGACCGCCACACATAGCGTCAGGGCTGAATCAATGCCGCCGGACAAACCCAGATAGGCACCGGCGAAACCATTCTTGGCAAAATAATCACGAACCCCCATTACCATCGCTTGGTAAATCTGGGCATTCAATTCAGCAGGTGGAGACAATGGCTCTTGCGTTTGCCATTCGCCTGCATCATTTAAATCAGCATAAGCAAGCGCCTCGACAAACTGGGGCAATTGCAAAATCGTTTGGCCATCCGTAGCGATAATGCATGAGGCACCATCAAACACTAGCTCGTCCTGACCACCAACCAGATTGCAATAAATAATCGAGAGCCCGGTCTCGGCGACACGTTGCGACAGAATGCTCTGACGATCAACGGTTTTATCCAGATGATACGGAGAGGCGTTAAGGACCAGAAGCACTTCCGCGCCTGCAGCTTTAGCCGCTTGGGCTGGTTCAGCAAACCAGATATCTTCACAAATCGCTAAACCGAAGCGAACGCCCGCATGATCAAAAACAAATGTTTCTGAACCCGCGGTGAAATAACGCAACTCATCAAACACTTCGTATTGCGGCAGATGCTGTTTACGATGAGTACCGATGCGTTTGCCCTGATACAGAACGCTGGCCGCGTTGTAATAATGCGCGCCCGCCTGCTCAGGATGACCAACCACAATCGCGATATCCAGATCCGTAGTTTCGCGAGCTAGCGCAACCAGGGCAAGATCCACCGAACGATAAAAATCCGGACGCAGCAGCAGATCCTCGGGCGGATAACCACACAGACTCAATTCAGGCGTCAGCAGAACATCAGCACCTTCAGTGACTGCCCGATTTGCCTGTTCCACGATATGCCGAACATTGCCGACCAGATCGCCAAGCACTACATTCATCTGAGCAACTGCAACCCGCACACTCTACCCCTGCACCTGAACAATATTTATCAAAAAAATAGCCCTGAGCTCACTCAGGGCTATTGTATGCCTAAAGGCTAAGGCTTACTTGCCAGCCTTGGCGCGAGCAACACCCGAAGTGATTTCAGCTTTTGCAGCAGCTGCGTCTTTCCAGCCCTTGACCTTAACCCACTTGCCGGCTTCCAGATCTTTGTAATGCTCAAAGAAATGGGTGATCTGCTTGATCAGCAGTTCTGGCAGGTCGTCGGTGCTCTGAACCTTGTCGTACAGACTGGTCAGCTTGGAAACAGGAACGGCCACCAGCTTGGCATCTTCACCGGCTTCATCTTCCATGGCCAGCATACCGATGGTACGGCAACGGATGACGACACCTGGTGGCAGCGGGTATGGCGACACAACCAGCACGTCTACAGGATCACCATCTTCCGACAGGGTCGAAGGGATGAAACCATAGTTACAAGGATAGTGCATTGGTGTGGCAATGAAACGATCCACAAACACTGCGCCCGAATCTTTATCCAGCTCGTACTTGATGCCTGGTGCGTTAGCCGAGATCTCGATAACGACGTTGAAATCGTTCGGGACATCCTTGCCGATGGAAATGTTATCGATGTTCATGTCTTCTCCCTTTATGGTGTGGTTGTATGTACGCGTAACAAATTGCGTATAACTTGAAAATTATAGCGTCTGAAGCGGGTTTTTAACGCTTACGGCGCAATAACAATGAATTTCCTACAACAGATATTGAAGAACAGGCCATGGCGGCACCCGCAACCACAGGATTCAGCATACCGATTGCCGCCAGAGGAATCGCCAACACATTGTAGATAAAGGCAAAAAACAAATTCTGACGGATTTTGGCAAGTGTGCTACGGGAAAGCCGAATCGCATCGACCACGCCAGTGAGGCGATTGTGCATCAGCACAATACCCGCACTTTCCATCGCGATATCCATTCCACCACCCATGGCTACGCCTACGGATGCAGATGCGAGCGCTGGTGCATCGTTAATCCCATCGCCCACCATCATGACACCGCCAGGGTTTATATCAAGCAGCCGCTTGACCTCAGCCGCCTTACCCGCCGGCAACACGCCTGCACGAATGGTATCGACGCCCAGCAACGCCCCAATCACCTGGGCAGATTCAACCTGATCACCGGTGAGCATCACAGTATTCAACCCCAGCGCCCGCAGCTGATTCAATGCATAGGCCGCATCAGGCCGGGGCGTGTCAGAAAAAGCCAGCATGGCGATGGGCTCCTCTTGATGCGTCACCACCGATAAGGTCTTTGCGTCTTTGGCGAGTCGAACAGCTTGCTGAGCCCAGAAATCGGGCGGCGCTTTTGTCTGCGCGGCATCCCAGCGCACTACCCCATATGCCTGTCCAGCAATCTTGCCAAACACACCCTTCCCCGATTCATTACGGAAATCCGTTACAGCTCCCAAAACACGGGGGTCAAATGCCGCTGCGCGTATCGCATGGGCAACCGGATGTGCCGAACCCTGTTCAAGGGTTGCCACAATTGTTAAGACATCATCCCGATTGATGGATGATTCTGGGGGCAAAATCACATCGACAAGCTGCAGCTTACCTTCCGTTAGTGTGCCTGTTTTATCAAAGATCACTGTACCCACGGTCGCAGCCCGTTGCAGCGCATCCGCATCACGTACCAGAATGCCCTGACGCGCACCTTCACCAATACCAACCATAATGGCCGTCGGTGTGGCTAATCCAAGTGCACACGGGCAAGAAATGACCAGCACTGCCACAGCCCGAATCACAGCCGCTTCCCAATCACCCAACCAGAGACCCGTGATCGCGAGCGTCATCAGTGCAATAAATATAACCATAGGCACAAACCAGGCAGAAACCTGATCAACCAGCGCCTGAACCGGTGCACGAGAACCCTGAGCCTGCGCGACCAACCGAGCAATACCCGCCAAAACAGTGCTGCGCCCCACGCCGATCACGCTGCAAACTAGCAGGCCATCTCCATTTAATGTGCCTGCATAAACCTTATCGTTGAGGTGGTTCTCAATGGGAACCGACTCACCCGTTAGCATGGATTCCGTCACTGATGAATTTCCATCAATGACCAGGCCGTCCACTGGTATCGCTTCTCCGCTCAGCACACGCACCCGGTCTCCCGGATGTATCTCGGAGAGCGGCACCGATTCGAATGTTCCGGTTGCGGTTTCTCGCCAGGCGGTTTTAGGTGTCAGATGCAGTAAACGTTCAATCGCCGATGCACTAGATTTGCGGGCACGGAGTTCTAGTTGCTTACCCGTCATAATCAAAGCGATGACAACCACGGATGCTTCAAAATAGACATCGCCATGATGTCCCGAGAGCATTACTGCCACCGAATAAACATAAGCCGATAAGGTACCAAGGCTCACCAGCACATCCATATTAGATGTACGAAGTTTAAGGGCGTACCAAGCACCCCGATAAAACGGCCAGGCAACCCACACCTGTACGGGGGTTGCCAGCAACCACTGCCAGGTTATAGGCACATGGATCGGCTCACCACCGGAAAGCCACATCCAGGGCATAGCCAGAAGCAGTGGCATTGCACAGATAATTGCCGTCCAGAAGCGTAGCTGCTGCAAGCGATCCGTTTCAACTACTGACACTTCGGTGACATCACGGACTTCTGAAGCCCCATACCCTGCCGTTTCGACGACGCTAATCACCGCTTCGATAGTCAACGAGCTCGGCACCTGAACGATCGCTTCTTCGGTAGCAAAGTTAACCTCTGCTTGAACCTCGGACAGCTGCTCAATCGCCTTCTGAACGGTACGGGCGCAATTCGCGCATCTAAGACCCGTAATTTTTAGAACATGCTCCGTCACAGTAAATGTAATCCCTGCAGAAGGCCATAAGCACCCCACGTAATCACCAATATTCCAGCAATCCAACGCACTGCCGACTGGCGTATACGATTTAATAAACTAACCCCCATCCAACCGGCGAGCAAGAGATTAGGCAACGTACCCAAAGCAAAACCGGCCATCCAGAGGGCACCAGAAACCGGGTCTCCACTCGCAATTGCGGTTGCCAAAGCACTGTAGACAAGTCCACAGGGGAGAAACCCCCAGGCAAAGCCAACAATTAATGCCCTAGCGGGCGTTGTTACCGGGAAAAAACGACGGGCAACGGGCTCGATATGCCGCCACAGATATTGCCCACACTGCTCTAACGGGCGGACGATCAACGGCCAGCCCATCAGATAGAGGCCCATACCGATTAGCAAGACATTAGCCAGTATGTAAAAGCCTAATGGCGCCAGGCCCAAAACAGAAATACCTGTGTAGCCCATAAAACCCGCCAACGCACCTAAAAGAATGTAGGTGAAACAGCGGCCTAGGTTATAAGCCAATAACAGAGCCGTACGACGCCCTTCTGGAACAGACATCGACAGCGCACTGACAATCCCCCCGCACATCCCCAGACAATGGACACCGCCAAGCCAACCGATCAGCACCGCGGCAAGAAATGGTAAGTCTGTGGTGCTTGTACTCAACATGTCACTAAACTAGATCACACGCGAGTACCTTGGCCGTCCGGCTTCGGCATTCTGTCGATCCTGTTGCAGATAATGGTCAAAAGCCATGGCAATGATTCGCACCAGTAAACGCCCCTTCGGCTCAACTCGGATTCCCGTTGTGTCTAAGGTTAACAACCCGGCTTCGACAAGGGGTTGCAACTGTTCAATGGCACTTGCAAAATAACTCACAAAATCGATAGACCAAGCTGCATTGACTTCAGCAAAATCAAGCTCAAAGTGACACATCAATTCCTGAATGACCGCGCGACGTAATTCATCATCGTTGTTCATCCGGTAGCCACGCCTCACCGGCAGGTGGCCCGCATCAATATCAGCGTAATACTCTTCAAGTGATTTGGCATTCTGCGCATAAACCGGGCCGACTTTCGCAATAGCAGAGACGCCAAAGGCAAGAAGATCCAGTTCGGCATGCGTGGAGTAACCCTGGAAGTTACGATGGAGTTTGGCATCTTGTTGTGCTAGTGCCAGCTCATCATCAGGACGGGCAAAGTGGTCCATGCCAATAAAGACATAGCCTGCTTCGACCAAGGTCTCTATCGCCATGGCCATCAAAGAAAGCTTGTCTTCACCTTGTGGTAATTCAGCCTCTTCGATTCGACGCTGAGGCATAAAAATCTGCGGTAGATGCGCATAGCTATACAACGCAATACGATCCGGAGCCAGACTGAGTGTTTTATCAAGTGTGGCGCGAAAACCCTCTAGCGTCTGCTTAGGCAAGCCATAGATCAGATCGACTGACACCGATTTAAAACCGGCATCCCGGGCTGCCTGCAAGACATCTCGCGTCTGCTCGAAGGTCTGAATGCGGTTAACGGCCTTCTGTACAAGGGGATCAAAATCCTGAATACCCAGGCTCATCCGGTTGAAACCCAATTCAGCTAACAAGTGCGCCCGTTTGGGATCCACTGATCGCGGATCGATCTCAATGGAATACTCACCACCAGGCAGAAAATCGAAACGCGACCGCAGAATTCCAATGAGCCGACGCATTTCGTCATCGGAAAGAAAGGTCGGTGTACCACCACCCCAATGCAATTGAGTCACCGAACGCGATCCACTCAAAGAGTGCAACTGCATATCCACTTCCCGCTCTAGATAATCCAGATAAAGAGAAGACTTTTTATGATCCTTGGTGATGACCTTGTTGCAGCCACAGTAATAACAGACTGTGCTACAGAAAGGCAGATGGACATATAATGAAAGCGGTTGGTCGGATGCCGGCCGCTGTTGCAGGGCATCGACCAGAAGCTGGCAACCCGGATTCGACTGAAACCGGTCTGCCGTAGGATACGATGTATAGCGGGGTCCGCTGATATCAAATCGGCGGCACAAATCCCGATCTACCAATGCAAGTGTCGAATTGTTCATAACAGAATTATATGACTTCAAAGCCAGTATCGCAGGCCTCTAAGACAAATTCCGGTTCTGATTGCCAGAAGGGAGCTGTCGACTTCACGGAAGTGAAGGCTCATTGCCAGAACTGCGACATGAATCCAGTTTGCCATCCCCCCGGTTTACTAACCGAGGACATGGATTCTCTTGATCAATGGTTTCCTACCCGCCGTCGACTCAAACGTGGGGAATCGCTCTATGAAATCGGAGAACCCTTTACAGCCATTTACGCGGTACGTAGTGGTTTCTTCAAAACCTTGTTGCCTTCTCAGGAGCAACGTGACCAGATCACCGGTTTCCAGATGACAGGGGAAATCCTTGGCATCGATGGGATTGGCAGTGGCAGCCACGCCTGCCAAGCCGTGGCACTTGAAGCCAGCGAAGTCTGCATGATGCCTTATGGCAGCATTGAAGAACTGGCTTCGAACCTACCCAACCTGCATGCACACCTTAACAAACTCATGAGCCAACGGATTGTGCAGGATCAAGCCACCTTTAAGATACTTGCCAACCTACGCTCTGAATCACGTTTAGCGGCTTTTCTACTTGACCTAGGTAAAAGGTTTTCACATCTAGGCTACTCACCCAATACCTTCGTCTTACGGATGACCCGCGAAGAAATTGGCAGCTATCTGGGGCTTTCGCTAGAAACCGTATCAAGACTATTCTCAAGATTCCAGGAAGATGGCCTAGTCGACGTGCAAACTCGTCATTTGCAAATCATACAGCCTGAAGCCTTAGCAGAAATAGCTTCAGGAAAAGTCACTCACTAGCATTTCGTTAGGAAAGAGATCATGTTTAAACATATCCTGTTACCGATCGATGGCTCAGAACTCTCACTAATGGCAACACGCCGCGCTGCTGAGTTTGCCAGCGAAATCAAAGCATCGATTACGCTCCTGTTCGTAAAACCTGAATATCCGGTCAGCTACTATGGTGATGGTGCGATGATCGACCCAACCACACCCGAAGAGTTTGGCAAACTGACCAAAACAATTGCAGACCGCAACCTGAAGGCAGCGGCCGATATCTGTAGCGCGGCAGGCGTGTCATTCACGGTACATACCGAAACCAGTGATGTCCCCTATGAAATCATTGTCGAAACCGCCGAACAGAAACAATGCGACCTGATTTTTATGGCGTCACATGGTCGCCGCGGCATTACCAGCTTATTGCTAGGCAGCGAGACACAAAAAGTCCTGACGCATTCCAAGATACCGGTACTGGTGTACCGATAAGCGTACAGAATTAGCTCCCAAACAATATTTGGGTACCAATACACCTAAGCATCCATTAATGCTTGATTCGTTCTATTTTATTATATAATATTGCGTCACATACAGTAAGGAGACGCTTTAATGGAACAAAAAGAATCCAAGGGATGGAGCCCATACCTCGCAGGGGCGCTGGTTGGTGTGCTTGCCATCATTTCGGTCTATCTGACCACGGTACTCCTCGGCAAATCCATGTACCTAGGTGCTTCAACTACCTTTGTCAGAGCCGCCGGCATGTTAATAGGATCACTTGATCCCACATATGTAGCAGACAACACCTACTACGTTAAAGAGAAAGTCATCATCGACTGGCAGTTCATGATGATCATTGGCATTTTTATTGGCGCATTCATTGCCTCCAAGATGGATGGCAGCTTCAAACTGGAATCGGTGCCGCCTGAATGGGAGGCTCGCTTTGGCGGCTCCGTCACAAAGCGCGCCATTGCAGCCATCCTGGGCGGCATCGTCATGATGATCGGCGCACGCATGGCGGATGGTTGCCCAAGTGGCCACGGCCTGAGCGGCATGATGCAAATGTCCGTCAGTTCCTACGTTGCCCTCGCCTTCTTCTTCGGCGTAGGTGCCTTAGTAGCCAATATCATCTATCGGAAAAAATAATCATGGGTATCGATCTTACTTTAGGTTTAGCTACGGGCATTGCTTTCGGGTTCCTGCTGCAAAAAGGCCGTGTCCTTCGTTTTGGCAAACAAGTCGGCGCCATGCTTTTCAAAGACATGACAATCTTCAAGTTCATGCTGTCGGCTATTGTTGTCGGCATGTTCGGCATACTGATTCTTGCTGATCAGGGCATCATTACACAGAGCCATAAGGCAATGAATGTAGGCGCGCTGGTAGTTGGTGGCAGCCTGTTCGGCATTGGTTGGGCGGTCATGGGCTTCTGTCCGGGCACTGCTGTTGGCGCGATCGGCGAAGGTCGTTGGCATGCTGCATTTGGAATTATTGGCATGGTGATTGGCGCTGCTATTTACGCTCAGTTTTACCCATTCCTCAAGAGCACCGTACTTTCATGGGCCGACTTCGGGAAGATCAGCCTACCGCAGGTCTTCGGTGTTTCGCCTTGGGTTGTGGCTATAGGCTTTACCGTCATTACCGCGGTCATGTTCCGTCTTTTTGAGAAAAAAGGACTTTAATCCTCGTCAGACATCAACAATCGAGGATGTAGTCACATGATCTTCAATCTATCTAGGTGATATCAATGTTTAAAACGGCCCACGATCTTGTACTAGAAGCAAAACAGCAAATTTCAGAGGTTTCAACAGATGACGCACTCCAGGCATTGAAATCAAAGCCTTTGGTGCTTGACGTGCGTGAACCTGACGAATTCCAGCAAGGACACCTGCCTTCAGCAATCAATATACCAAGAGGGATGCTCGAGTTTCGAATGAGCCAGGATCCATCATTGATTGATCGTGAACGCAATATTCTGCTGTATTGCAAGACAAGTGGGCGCGCAGCCTTAGCAGCAAACTCATTGAAACAGCTGGGCTTCGCCAATGTTCACAGTGTTGCCGGTGGATTTGACGCGTGGTGTTCTGCCGGTTTGCCAACGGAAACGCCCAAGTCGTTGACATTTGAATAAATGCATTCATTCTGAATGCAAAATAAAAAGGGACAGCTTGCGCTGTCCCTTTTTATTAAGTTATGAGTGAATAGCTTTACTCCATATACATCTTTTTCTGATTTAGCTTGTAGCCCCACGGGAGATCCGAGTTCTTCCAACCGTTAACCAAGCGCCAGTTCTTTTTTGGGCCATCTTTAACGGTGTCACCTTCGAACCCATCGGTAACGACGTATACCTGCTTATACCCCTTACCTTCAAGTGCTTTTGCACTGGGAGCACCGCGCTCACCGCCCGAACGACACATCAAAATAACCACATCCTCTTTGCTCAACCCACGATCTTTAAGTGCTTTGTCGACCAATGGTTCAAAACTTTTGTTGACTTCCATGGCATATACGTTCTTCTTGTCATTCCACTTCTTTGGGTTACTTAAAAGAAATGGGATGTTGATATCCACCGTATCCGTAAATCCTGTAAACATGATTTCGATCGGATCACGAACATCAACAAACAAGATCTTTTGCCCAGTCTGACTGGTCTTCATCTGAAATGCTTCACGGGAATCAACGTACAAACCCCACGAAGTTTGACGTTCCAGGTTTTCAGGGGCTGGTGCGGCAAAGCTAGGTGCACTGATTGCAACAAAAACAGCACCCATCAACAAACGAACCAAATTCATCATGTACTCCAAAAATTTAGAGCATTCATTATATGTTTTTGTAGTTCGTTGTATCGTAATAGCTTCATAAGAACGAAAAAATTCGAGGCTTTTTTGATCTATATCAATTTATATTCTTTGCTATCGTTCTACAATACGATATACCTTATTGTAGAACGTTTGGCCATTATGTCTCTTTTGCGAATTCAAAACTTGCGACAACTTTTGCTGACAATGACTTTGCTCTCAGTGTCGCTCCTCTCACACGGAGCGCCTCAGACAATTGACAAATCGAGTGTCGATTCGACGTTTGCCACTAATCCCAAATTACCGGCATCGACTACAGATCATAGTACGTTGCCAGCACTCAAGGGGCCTTTCAAAAACGGCCCTGAAGTGACTAAAGTCTGCTTGCAATGTCACAACATGGCAGGTCACCAGGTCATGGAAAGCATCCACTGGAAATGGGAAGCTGTTAACCCTTTGGATGGTAAAAAGCTCGGCAAGCAACATGCCGCAAACAATTTCTGCGGATCAATACTCTCAAACGAACCACGTTGCACCAGCTGCCACGCTGGATATAACTGGAAAGACAAGCACTACGATTTCACAAATCAGGACAATGTCGATTGCCTGGCTTGTCACGATACGACTGGCACTTACAAGAAAATCGCAACGGATGCCGGCCATCCCCTTTATGAGCCACGTGAGCTTCCCAAAGGAAGCGGCAAAATCGTGCAACCTCCTGATCTCACTAAAATTGCGCAACATGTTGGGAAACCAGGCCGTGCGAATTGTGGTGCTTGCCACTTCAACGGCGGCGGTGGCGACGCTGTAAAGCATGGCGATCTAGATACATCGCTGATCAAACCAACTCGGAAACTTGATGTTCATATGTCGCCAGAAGGCGCCAATATGACGTGTGCTGATTGCCATACCTTCAACAAACATCAGGTTTCAGGCAGCCGTTATACCGCTAAATCCAAGGATCCCCATGGGATCGATACCCCCATCGGAGACGACAAGAACCGAGCAACCTGCGAATCATGCCATGGCAATGCACCTCACAAGGAAACGGTCGTCAATAACCACACGAATCGGGTTGCATGCCAGACCTGTCACATTCCTGCATTTGCACGGGGTGGCATAGGCACCAAGACACTCTGGGACTGGTCAACTGCGGGCAAGAGAGATGCGAATGGCAAGCCGATTTTCATTAAAGATGATCATGGCCATATGATCTACTCGGCTGAAAAAGGTGACTTCAAATATGGTGAAAATGTCATTCCAACTTATAAGTGGTACAACGGCACCGTCAAACAAGTCAGCATCACCGACAAGATTGATGACACAAAGATTCTGGAGCTGAATGCTGTTGAAGGTTCAATCAATGATCCGAAGGCTCGTATCTGGCCTTTCAAAGTGATGGTTGGAAAACAACCTTATGATGTCGTCAATAAAACCCTGATTGTTAACCACGTATATGGTAAAGACGACACCTCTTTTTGGGAAAACTTTGATTACGACAAATCGATCAAAGCCGGCATGGATTACGCCGATCTTCCCTATAGCGGTAAATATGGCTTCATAGAAACTCGGATGAACTGGTTCATTACCCACATGGTGGCACCAAAAGAGGATGTGGTTAAGTGCTCTGAATGCCACACACGCAACCCGGATAACCGACTTGCGGAAATCAAGGATGTCTATATACCCGGCCGTGATTACAACCGGTGGATTGATACGATCGGTTGGTTAGCTGTTGCTGGCTCAATTGGAGCTGGCGTATTGCATGGCACCGTCCGCTACATCAGCCGTCGCCGCAAGGATAATAAACATGACTAACCAACAACCTGCACGTATTTACATTTACAAACGTTATGAACGATTCTGGCACTGGTCTCAGGCATTGCTGGTAATCATCATGATGATTAGTGGTTTCGAGATCCACGGAATCTACAGCCTGTTTGGATTTGGGCAGGCTGTCCAGATACACACCGTGGCCGCTTGGACACTCATCACGCTCTGGGCATTTACGATCTTCTGGCAATTTACAACAGGTGAATGGCGACAGTACATGCCATCGTTAATCAATGTCATGGCCATGGTTCGCTATTACACCTACGGCATATTCGTTGCTGCACCCCACCCCTTCCACAAAACAGCCCACCAGAAGCATAATCCGCTACAGCGTCTGGCCTATCTGGCGCTGTTGGCCATGATATCGCCACTCATTTGGATCTCCGGACTGTTATATCTATTCTATGGCGACTGGACCCAGTGGGGCCTGAGCCAATATCTCTCACTAGAATGGGTCGCTGTCGCTCATACTGCCGGAGCCTTCATGATGACCGCTTTCTTCTTTATTCATGTCTATCTGACGACAACCGGCCATACTCTTACTGCACATATCAAGGCCATGATTACTGGTTGGGAAGAAGCTGATAATCCTAAGCATTAATTAGAATACAACTAAAAAAGGGTCTATACAGACCCTGTTTTCATTTGATAGTGCGCAATATTCGATACAGTGTACGTTCGCTGACCCCTAGACGCTGAGCAGTTTCGCGTCTTGAGAGACCTCCAGCCAAAAGGTTTTGAACCTCTGCTTCCGTTTGCACGTTCATAGCTACCCCACCCGAAGACTTAGGCATCGGCTCCTGAGGCGTTGTCATTTCGTTAGGCAAGTGTGCCATTTCAATCACTCTGCCATCACAAAGGAGCACAGCGCGCTCAAGGATATTTTTCAACTCACGAATGTTGCCCGGAAAAGAGTAGGCCTTCATAATTCTAAGTGCTGAATCACTGACCTTATATGAAGATCCTTCGTCTATTCGTTTCAATAGAGAGGCTATAAGTATCGGTATATCCTCCAGCCGCTCCCTTAAGCTTGGAACGAAAATAGGAAATGTACTAATACGGTAATAGAGATCATTACGAAACGCACCCGCTTGCACAAGCTCTTTTAAGGGCTGATGAGTTGCTGAAAGCAAACGAATATTGGTATGTCGCAACTGGTTTGAACCCACCCGACGATAGGTGCCTGACTCTAGAAATCGCAGAAGTTTTGCTTGAAGCCCCAGGGGTATATCACCGATTTCATCAAGAAAAAGTGTTCCCCCATCTGCTTCTTCTACGAGGCCACGCTTTAGCGTGTAGGCACCGGTAAACGCACCCTTTTCATGCCCGAACAACTCTGATTCAATTAGTGCCTCAGGTAATCCTGTGCAATCCACCGTAATGAATGGTTTAAGAGATCGTTTGCTTGAATCATGTATTGCACGTGCCACAAGTTCCTTACCCGTACCCGATTCCCCTTGTATTAGAACTGTTGTGTCGCTTGGAGAGACGCGGTTCAAATATTCAAGCATTCGCAGAAATGATAAAGACCTCCCCGTCAGCCCTTCTCGCTGGCTATTAGGGCTGAAGTTTTGAAGCGGTTGCAACCGTTCCAGAAAATAAATTATTTCTCCCTGCGAGTCTTTGAGAGGTGCCAAATCAATAGATTCATAAAGGTCTTGGTCTGATCTTCGGTGAATATGGACGACCCGCTCTGGCGCGCCCGATTCACGACTCAATGATAGGGGGCAACTTTCACCAGACTGATCGCAAGGTAGGGAATAGCCATGAGAGACCTCAAAACACTTACGCCCGATAACAGCGTCAGCGCCCGAGTTATTGTGGAGCTGAATGTACGCATCATTCGCAAGCCGAATTACGTAATTTTGGTCAATAACGACATAAGGTTCGTTAAGACTCGCGAGAATTTGCCCGAGAAACTCGGGTGGTTTACCAAGGACCATTAGAACATTCTGCCATAAACTGCCATTTGCTGCCAAAAAAACCCAAAGGCACACATTCCCCAGAGGAAACCTTCCAGAGAACTTTATCTAGAGCACTGTTTTTATTGGTTTTATTTCGCAGATATGGCTTGGCACGTTTGTTGCTCTAAATTGTAAATGAAAGAAAAATCCAAAAACTCCGATATCAAGCTCCGTAACGAGCTGATCTGGCTTGTTGTGCTGAAGCTTGTGCTTCTAACACTCATTTGGTGGTTTTTCTTTAACGATCAGCGCGTAAGCGTAAATCTTAAAACGATGGGTGACCAAGTTATTGCTGGCGCCAGGCCAATTGTTAATGGAGAACAGTAGTGATTACCGAACAACTTGTAGACCTTTCACGATTGCAGTTTGCCGCCACAGCGCTGTACCACTTTCTATTTGTCCCCCTCACACTGGGAATGACGTGGATTCTGGTCATCATGGAAAGCGTCTATGTGATGACCGGAAAAACGATCTATAAAGACATGACAAGATTTTGGGGAAAGCTCTTCGGCATCAACTTTGCACTGGGCGTAACCACCGGAATTACCATGGAATTCCAGTTTGGCACCAACTGGGCTTATTACTCGCATTATGTGGGCGATATCTTTGGAGCCCCACTGGCGATTGAAGGTTTGATGGCGTTTTTTCTGGAATCGACTTTTATCGGACTTTTTTTCTTTGGCTGGGATCGACTATCTCGCCAACAGCATCTGCTTGTAACCACACTGATGGCAATCGGCACAAACCTCTCCGCACTTTGGATTCTAATTGCCAATGGATGGATGCAGAATCCGGTGGGTGCAGAGTTTAGTTATGTCACCATGCGCATGGAAATGGTCGACTTTGCAGCAGTTCTTTTTAACCCCGATGCACAGGCAAAATTTGTCCATACCGTATCTGCCGGCAACGACACAGGTTCAATGTTTGTTCTGGCCATATCTTCGTGGTATCTCCTCAAGAAACGAAACATCGAATTTGCACGCCGCAGCTTTAGTATCGCTGCAGCATTTGGTCTGGCATCAATTTTGTCCACCATTGTTCTCGGTGATGAGTCAGGGTATACCGTAGGCGAGGCTCAGCAAACAAAGCTGGCTGCGATGGAAGCCATGTGGGAAACAGAGCCTGCTCCCGCAGGATTTAATGTCATCGCACTTCCGAACGAAAAGGACATGCGTAACGATTACGCCATTGAAATTCCATATGTTATGGGACTCATCGGAACACGGTCTCTTGACAAGGAAATTCCGGGAATCAAGGACATCATCGAGAAAAATCGAGAGCGCGTTGTTTCAGGCATCGAGGCTGTCAAATCACTCGACGCACTTCGAAAAAATGAAAGTGATTTCAAAGCAAAATCCGTATTTGAAGCTCACAAAGAAGACCTGGGTTTCGGGCTACTTCTTCGCAAGTACGTCACAAGCATGAATGATGTGACGCCTTCGCTGATTGATCAAGCAGCTCGCGACACGATCCCCAAAGTAACTCCGATGTTCTGGTCGTTCAGAATCATGGTCGGACTTGGATTTGCAATGCTCGCATTATTTATAGCCGCAACCTGGTTCTCACTAAAAGGTAATTTTGCTAAAAAGACCTGGCTCTTGCGCTGGGCCGTATGGTTTCTTCCCGCACCATGGATCGCTGCTGAACTGGGCTGGTTCGTAGCCGAATACGGACGTCAACCCTGGACTATTTATGGCGTTTTACCAACGCATCTTTCAGTGTCCACTCTGAGCGTTGAAAGTCTATACGGATCACTGGCTGGATTTATCGGCTTCTACACACTATTACTGGTCGTTGAAATGTACCTGATGATCCGCTTTGCCCGTCAGGGACCGGGCAGCCTGGGGACCGGTCGTTATGACAACGAAGTCGGTCACTCATCTCACGCTTAAGGAATTTCATCATGTTTGAATATGCAACACTCAAAGTAATTTGGTGGCTACTTGTCGGTGTGCTACTTGTCGGTTTTGCCATCATGGACGGGCATGACATGGGGGTTGGCACATTATTACCTTTTGTCGGGAAGACAGATGACGAGCGCCGGGTTGTCATTAATACCGTGGGGCCACACTGGGATGGCAATCAAGTGTGGTTCATCACGGGTGGTGGCGCCATTTTTGCGGCGTGGCCCCTTGTTTATGCAACGGCATTCTCTGGTTTCTACTGGGCCATGCTTGCAGTTCTGTGGGCACTTTTTTTCAGGCCCGTTGGCTTTGATTACCGCAGCAAGATCGATAATCCTATTTGGCGAAAGACGTGGGACTGGGGATTGTTTATTGGCGGCGCCGTACCTCCGCTCATTTTTGGTGTTGCATTTGGCAATCTTTTGCAGGGAGTGCCATTTCATTTTGACAACAACCTTGCATCCTATTACACCGGAACTTTCTGGGCGTTACTAAATCCATTTGCCCTTCTATGCGGCCTGGTGTCAACCGCCATGATCACATTCCACGGTGCAGTATATTTATCACTCCGTACGGAAGGTCTAGTCGGTGGTCGTTCGCGAAACGCCGCCTATATTTTTGGCGCATTACTGATTGTTCTATTTAGCGCCGCTGGTGTCTGGCTTTGGAAAGCTGTGCCAGGCTACGTCATTGAAACCGCTGTCCTACCGAACGCACTACCGAATCCACTGGGCAAAAGCGTCATTCGTGAGACTGGTGCATGGCTGAGCAATTACCAACGATATCCGCTGAGCATGATACTTCCATTGCTGGTGTACGTAATGGTGCCGATAACCATGTTACTCGTGAGTCGGGGTAAGTCTCTGTTGGCATTTGTGACATCTTCCATAGCTATCATCGGTGTTATTGGGACCGCAGGCGCCTCCATGTTCCCATTCATCATGCCATCGTCCTCAGACTTTGGGTCAAGCCTGACAGTTTGGGATAGTGTTTCCAGCAATCTCACATTAACGATCATGCTGGTTGCCACACTGATATTTATGCCAATTATTATTGTGTATACAAGCTGGGCTTACAAAGTGATGGCTGGCAAAGTTACTCTAGCCTACATCCGAGAAAACGACCACTCAGCCTACTGAACGACATAATGAAAATTGCAATTACAAGCCAAAACGTCAGAACCGTGACAGCGCATGCTGGGCGCTGCAGAAAGTTCTGGGTTTATGACATCGCGAAGGTTGGTTCGGAAATTAAGAAAAAATTTGTCGAATTGAAAATCGATGAAACGCTTCATTCGATGAAAGAGCAACTTCCAGAAAAACTAATAGGGCTCAATGTGCTGATCACAATGAATCTTGGAGATTCATTAAGAACAAAACTATCTGACGCTGGTGTTTTGACACATCTCACTGACGAGCCATCACCGGATTACGCACTATTAAAATTTCTGGCAAGCAAAAGCATTCCACACTAAACAAGCAATTAAGAAAGGAATCACATATGTGGTACTTCACATGGGTATTGGGCGTTGGATTTGCCCTATTTCTAGCCATCCTAAACGCACTATGGCTAGAAAATGCCGAAGCGCGTATGGCAGCGCTACGCAATCCGAAGCAAGACAATCATGAACATGTCAACGGCTCATAACAACAAAGAAGAGCGCCCAGTGAATGAGATATCCTGGTTACCATTGTTGTGTGCGATAAGTATTATGCTCGCTCTTAGCATCTACCCAAACATATTAGTCCGTACTGACGGCACGGTAGATCGAATTGGCTCGTACATATTGTTCTGGTCCATGTCTGCAGGATTCATTCGCGGTGTCGGATTTATACCGAGGCAAAAACTACTGGCCATTCTATTTTCTGCTCAGGCCAGCACTTTGGCACTCATTTTTTTTGTCTTAAAAACCCGATTTTTTAATTATTATTAACCACAAGGAGCTTCACATGAAAAAAAGTATCGTTGCATTAACATTCGCCCTGAGTACCGTTGTCGCGCATGCTGAAAGTGCCAATATTTCCTTTATCGTCAACTCTGAAAGCACAATGACCCAGGGAATGGCGATGGTCTTGGCAAATAAGATGCTGGAACAAGGTGACAATGTCAGCATCTTGTTATGCGACAAAGCCGGCGATATGGCTTTGAAATCAAATTCAGGAAAATCGCTCAAACCAGCAAATGCCACACCGGGTCAAATGATGGACGGTGCAATGAAAAAAGGAGCCAAGGTGTCTGTTTGTGCACTGTACCTCCCGAATAGTGGCAACACCCCAGACATGTTAAAAGATGGCATTAGCCCAGCAAAACCTGATGCTATGGCGAAACAGCTTTCAGAAAGCAACCGTAAAGTCATGAGCTTCTAAGTTGTATCTATCAGCTTGATCATGCGAAATAGAAATCAACTATCAGACATATAGCTAAAAATGACTTGAGATTTGCTCTCCTAAGGTTCAATATTCTTACTAATATATTGTTAAAGCAAATAGTATTTATCAGACTTTAGGAGAGATCATGAGTTGTGACACAAAAATCAAAGCCCGCAAGAAGGTTGTTCAAAATGAAACCACCACCCCACTGAAAGAAAAAGGAAACATCATGCCATCATCAATGGTTCGCCAAGAAATGCCCCAGTTCTCGATGGAAGCATTCAACGCCAATACAGGGCACTTTACCCAAGTATCCAGTGAAGACTACAAGGGTAAATGGACGGTTGTCTGCTTTTACCCAGCAGACTTTACGTTTGTCTGCCCGACTGAAATTGCAGCTATGAACGCAAAGTACGACACCTTTCAAGGAATGGGTGTTGAGATCTTGGCCGTTTCTGTTGACTCGAAGTTTTCGCACAAACGTTTTGTCGAAACTGAACCTATTCTCGATGGTTTAAAGCTCACCATTGGCGCAGACACTACAAAAGAAGTGAGTGCGATGTTTGGTGTTCTGGTTGAAGAAGAAGGGGTTGCACTGCGTGGTCGTTTTCTCTTCAATCCGGATGGCATTTGCGTCGCTCAGGAAGTTCAGGCTGACTCTGTAGGAAGAAATGTTAATGAATTTATCCGTCAAGTTGAAGCCTGGCAGCATGCTACAAAAACAGGTGAAGTCTGTCCTGCGGGATGGCGACCCGGTAAGAAAACACTTCCAGTGAATACCGATGCCGAAAAAATGACAGGGCGAGTCGGTGACTACATCACCTTGGAAGAAATTCTTAGCTAACAGGCCTAGCCAAGCACGTTAGTGCTTGGCTTTTCTGTCAAAAGCCACAGATACAAAGAGCATATACAGCGAGCATGAAATGGCTTCACGTAGTATTGTTTCTCAATCAATTTTATCCACCCTGCTTTTTGGTGAAGCAAAACCGACATCCAAAGGTCGTATCATACGTTTTGACAAGAGCAATGAGCCTGAGATCATCTCACCAATTGAAATACGCAGTTTGATTATCAGTTGTCTATCTGACCTCAAGAAACCGGCGACCACAAAAAAAATCGCAGAAATCATTGACGTGAAGACGGCCATCTTTTTACCGATACTTCGTCAGCTAGTACTAGAAGAAATAATTGGTCGCATGAGCCATAACGGGAAAAAACCCGTTTTCTTTTTGATCCCTTACATAAGGGCATCGAATTAAGCAAACCAAACCCGAAATTTTTAACAGGCTTAGGGGTATATTAAATTCTCATAAAAAAGCCTCGGTTTATAACCGAGGCTTCATAAAGTCGACTTTCGATTATTCGTCAGTCGGCTTTTCGTTCATTTTCTTGTTAAACAAACGGCCAAAGAAGATCGACATACCAATTACAAAAACGATTACAGCAAGGCTACCTAGACCAACATCTGTAGTAAACAGTTCTTTCCAAGCCATCATTCACTCCTTCAGATAAAATTCAAAATTATTGGGTTTTTGCAAAGATAACGGTCGTGTTACTTTTTTGGATATCCCAATTTCCATCCATACGCCAACCAGCCAAGGGATCTTCAATCACCACATGCCAACGTCCAGTTCCGAGGTTTTCCGGTAGCTCTCCACGAAAAACAGCACCAGAACGAACTAAGTTAATACGCTGATCTTCACCCTTACGCGTTGGATGTACTAACCTCATTTGAAGGGCATCAGGCAAGGCTTCTTTCGGCAACCCATTTAAAACCAAATCAACAGACTTTCCATTAGCAGCCAGGCTCAATGCTGCGTTGATGTTTAACTCAGCAGCCAATTGACGCTGCTTCAATTCCTGATTGACCGAAAGACCCACCTTGTAGTAATTGTCATCAACCAGACCATCATTACTAACAATGGCTAACCAGGCAGTGATGAAACCAGCAACGATAACAATCGCTGGCCCTGCCATGAGGATCCAGGGCCAACGATGTTTATACCAAGGTGAAATAGTGTTGGTCATGCTTTTAATTTATTTAGGCTGGATAAAGGTCGATTTCTCGTCTAACTTAACCGCCGAGTTCTCTACGTCCTCAATAATAAACCTAATTTGATTTGCGCCCGGATTTCCAACATCTGTAGGCACGCGGACGTTGATTGGCTGCGTGAGGTTGCCCAAAGGTTCAACTTTGAACGTATCTGCACCATCCAATCGGATTTTATCCATGCCCTCAGGCTTAACGCTGAAGGTACGCACACTATCCTGCATATTCATAATATGAAGGATGTACACATTCTCTGTGAGACCATCTCCTACTTCGCGCGTCATGACACCGCGGTCGCGCAGCACATCAACGCGCAAAGGGATACGCGTGCTCAACGAATAGGCAAAGATCGCAGTAATAACCAGCAAAATACCCGTATAGAGCATGATGCGTGGGCGCATAACATGCCGCAACATTTCTTTAGAGGTGTAATGCTTGTTAACCGAGTTTTCTGTGTCATAACGAATCAGACCAGGCGCATAGTCCATTTTGGCCATAATTTCGTTACACGCATCAATACAGAGGCCACAGCCAATACATTCATACTGCAGACCGTTTCTAATATCGATACCGGTCGGGCACACCTGCACACAAACTTTACAATCGACGCAATCACCCAGACCTTTAGCCTTGAGGTCATCGCTCTTACGACGTGGCCCACGAGGTTCACCACGGGCTTCTTCATAAGTAACAATCAACGTATCCGGATCGAACATGACGCTCTGGAAGCGCGCATAAGGGCACATGTATTTACATACTTGTTCCCGCATAAAACCAGCTTGCAGAAAACAGAACGCACTGTAAAAGAACACCCAGAAAGCTGACCAACCGCTAATCGTTAGATTGACAAGATCACCAATCAGTTGGTGCATCGGCATAAAGTAACCTACGAAGGTCACGCCGGTCCAGAATGACACAATGCCCCACAGGAAGAATTTGGTTGCTTTGATTTTTAACTTGGTACCAGACATGGGTGCCTGATCAAGCTTGATGCGGGCATTACGATCGCCTTCAATCTTATTCTCGATCCACATA
>ERZ1034361.366-NODE-366-length-30872-cov-4.864718_pt1 | contig 30872 bp, 36 predicted proteins | sample MGYA00520617_ERZ1034361 | MGnify/ENA primary metagenome ERZ1034361 (study PRJEB33736, sample SAMEA104284507) | Azolla filiculoides | biome: Urban; feature: Water surface; material: Ditch water | place: Netherlands | collected 2015-10-28 | depth 0-0.1 m ...
GAGACGCACGCATCCGCCTCGCCTGCTTTGACGAGGTTGATGGCGACCCGCATGGACGAGTCTTTTTTATTGCGCAAAGCGAGCGCAGGTGCCTCATCCATGCCCACTATTTCAGCGGCGTGAACAATGCGCCCGAACAATACGGTTTCGACAAAGCCGACAACGTGACCGGTGTCGTCGAACACGAGCATTTTTCAGAATCCGTAACGTTGCTCAAGCGTGTTGTACCCGGCATGAAACGGATGGTGGTGGTGCTCGACAATGCGGCAATGTGGGGACCGGTCGTCGAGCGAATGAAGATGGCGAAGCTGCCGCCTGATGTCAGCATTGTGGCTTGGGAAACCATCCGGACATTCCACGAGTTCAAGCAGCGCATGGCTGCTTACCCGGAGATGGCGGATGCGATTGCGCTGATTGGCATCTTCAATTTCAAGGATGCAGCAGGCAAGAACGTACCGTTTCAGGATGTGCTGCGGTGGACAGCAGAAAACTCCACGCTGCCTGATCTCAGTTTCTGGATTGACCGGGTTTATCACGGGACGCTGCTGGCGGTTACCGTCTCTGAACGCGAACAAGGCTTGGCTGCCGGGCGACTGGCAAGACAGGTTCTGGTCGATCGAAAATCACCTCGTGAACTACCCATCCAGACCACCACCAAGGGAACCCCAGTGATCAACCTCGCCCGGGCCAATAAGCTTGGCATCCGCGTGCACAGCGATTTGCTCCTGTCCACGCAGGTCATTACCCGCTTTGACTGGAATGCGAAATGACGCAGGGGCTACGCGCCAAGGTGCTATTGATCGCTGGCAGCGCGCTTGTTCTGACAGTGCTTGCTGTACTGCTGACGGCAGCTCATACCTTTTCCCAAGCCTATGGCAAGGCTGTAACCGAACGTAGTGTCGCCGTCTCGCATGAGATGGCTACCCAACTTGAACGCATTCTGGCATTGGGATTACGTGCCGATGAGATCATCGGTTTTGACGACCAATGCAACGGCGCGGTCAGCAGCCATGAGGATCTGGAGATCGTTGCCGTATATTCAGCCAATGGCCGGGTGCTGTTCCAGAATTCGTCCGGCGTTGCCAGCAAACGCCTGCCCGACCTGCCGTCTGCCCAGGCCGCGATCAGCACGACCAGCGAGCAGCAATTCACCTTCAAAATCCAGGGGCAGGATTTTTTCGCCACGCTCAAGCCAGTGGTCGACGCGACGGGCCAAGCCGTTGGTGCGGTAGTGATTGGCTCCTCGCAAGAAAATCTCGATCGCCGCCTGGCGAACTTTGTCTCGAGAGTACTTGGGGTGGGTGGATTGTTCATCGTCCTTGGTTTGGCTCTTCTCTACTGGGCGCTCACCCGCTACGTCATCCAGCCCTTGCTGGATGTCATCGATTCTGTAAACAAGCTGCGCGACCTGGACGAGGACGTCCCTGAATCGATCCAGGTCAATGCCACCGGAGAGGCCAAAATGCTGGTGGATACCTTCAACCGCTTGCTCATGCAGAAAGCACGGCAACGCCGTGAACTGTCAGTAGCCAAGGAACTGGCCGAAAGTTCCAACCGGGCCAAGAGCAGCTTCCTTGCCAACATGAGCCACGAACTTCGGACACCGATGAACGGCATCATGGGCATGCTGGAACTCGCCAGGCGACGCATGATCGATCCCAAGGGAGTCGATCAACTCGACAAGGCCAAAGGCGCTGCCAAAAATCTTCTGGCCATCCTCAACGACATTCTCGATCTTTCCAAGATCGAAGCCCAGCGCATGGATCTTGACGAACTTCCCATGCAAATCGCCGATATCATCGAAAGTCTCTCCAGCGTACATGCTCACATCGCCGCGGAGAAAGGTTTGACGTTTGAAGTAAACGTACCGGATGAACTCCTGCATATGCGGCTGGTGGGCGACCCGCTGCGCCTCGGACAAATCCTGGTCAACCTTTCGAGCAACGCCATCAAATTTACAGACCGCGGGCGCATCACCCTGAGCACCCGACAACTCGAGACTTCCACGGAAGCCGTGCGACTGCACTTTGAAATCGTGGATACCGGTATCGGCATCAGCCCTGAGGCACTGGATCGACTGTTCCTGTCCTTCGAGCAGGGTGACAACGGGATGACCCGGAAATACGGCGGCACCGGACTGGGCTTGGCGATCAGCAAGCGACTGGCGCAACAGATGGGGGGTGAGATCGGTGTTGAAAGCACCCCAGGTGTCGGAAGTACTTTCTGGTTCAATGTCCAACTCAAGCGTCAGGTCCGTGGCGATGCACTGCCGATGCAGATTAGCCCGCAGAAATCAGCCGAAGAACACCTATGCCAGAATTATGCAGGCACCCGCATTCTTCTGGCGGAGGACGAACCGATCAATCAGGAAATCTCCCTGGCATTGTTGGCGAATGTCGGACTTGCCGTCGACGTCGCCGAGGATGGTCAGCAGGCACTGGAAATGGCGTGCCAGAAACGCTACGCCCTGATCCTGATGGACATGCAAATGCCGACTCTCAATGGTGTGGAGGCGACGAAAGCCATTCGCGCCGCTTCTTTGAATCCGACTACGCCGATTCTGGCGATGACCGCCAATGCCTTTGATGAAGACCGCAAGCTCTGCCTGCGCGCCGGCATGGACGACCATATTCCCAAACCGGTTGATCCGGAACTTTTGTATGCAACGTTGGTGAAATGGCTCGAAAGGCCCAGCCAATCAGCAGAAGCTTGATGCAAAAGCCTGCCGCCGGGTCATCTATCCCAAACGGCGGGATTTCCCATCGAAATCCGATGACGCTTATTTTTCCCGGTCAGCAGGGAAGGCAAGGATCAGGCAGCCCCGTGACGCTATAATTCCTGCCCCTCAACGCTGCCCTTTCCCGAGTGTCCGCTGCACAGTCCCTGCTCTCTCTTCCGTCCCTGCCCAAGGCGGGTAGCCGTATCGACCTGCCGGCCCTGGCTGGTTCTGCCGACGCGCTGGCGCTGGCCGAAATCGCCATGCATCATCCCGGCAAGTTGCTGGCGGTTGTCAGCGCCAGTGCGGCCGATGCCCAGCGACTGCTCGAAGAAATCCCCTGGTTTGGACCAAAGCTGCGCGTGCGTCTCCTACCGGACTGGGAAACGCTGCCCTACGACCATTTCTCGCCGCACCAGGATCTCGTCTCCGAGCGCCTCGCGACACTGTGGGCAGCGACCCAGGGCGAGATCGACATCCTGCTCGTGCCGGCCTCGACCGCCGTCTATCGCCTGGCCCCGCCGGCCTTCCTGGCAGCCTATACCTTCGCCTTCCAGAAGGGCCAGAGGCTCGACGCCGAGAAATTCCGCAGCCAGGTAACGCTGGCCGGCTACGCACACGTCACGCAGGTCGTCTCGCCCGGCGAATACTCGATACGCGGCGGACTGATCGACCTTTTCCCGATGGGCTCGCAACTGCCCTACCGGCTCGACCTGTTCGACGATGAAATCGAAAGCATCAAGACCTTCGACGTCGATACCCAGCGCACGGTCTATCCCGTGCCCGAAGTCCGCCTCCTGCCGGCCCGCGAATTCCCCATGGACGACAAGGGGCGCACCCATTTCCGCCAGTGTTTCCGCGAACGCTTCGAGGGTGACCCGGCCAAATCGGGCATCTACAAGGACATCTCGACCGGCATCGCCAGCGCCGGCATCGAGTACTACCAGCCGCTCTTCTTCGACGAGATGGCCAGCCTTTTCGACTACCTGCCGAAGGACGCCGTCTTCGTCACCCATGGCGATGCCCCGGCCGCCATCGCTGCCTTCTGGGCCGACACGAAATCGCGCTACAACCTCCTGCAGGGTGACAAGGCGCGTCCGCTGTTGCCACCCGACGAGCTCTTCCTCTCCGATGAAGCCTTCTTCACCGCCGCCAAAGCCTACGGACGCCTCGCCTTTGAGCGCCAGGAAGCAGCCGGAAAGCTGCCCAATATTGCCGTTGACCGCCGCAGCGACACGCCGCTCGGCGCGCTGAAGGATTACCTCACCGGCTTTACAGGCCGGGTCTTGCTGGTCGCCGAAACAGCCGGCCGGCGCGAAACCCTGGCCGCAATGCTGGCAGAACACGGCCTGAAACCCGAAGCCAGCGCCGATCTGTCAGCATTCCTGACGGGCAAGGCGCAACTGGCGCTCGGCATCGGCCCGCTGCAAGCCGGCTTTGCCCTCGACAAGCTGGCCTTCATCACCGAAACCGAGTTGTTTGCCGGCAGCCCGCGCCGCACCCGGCGCGAAGCCCAGAAAAAAGCCACTTTCGACAACTGGCTCAAGGATCTCACCGAACTCAAGGTGGGCGACCCGGTGGTTCACGAAAGCCACGGCATCGGCCGCTATCAGGGTCTGGTCCGCATGGATCTCGGCCTGGGCGAGCAGGAATTTCTTGAGCTACATTACGCCAACGACGCCAAGCTTTTCGTCCCAGTGGCGCAACTGCACGTCATCTCACGCTACTCTGGCGCCGATCCGGACAGCGCCCCGCTTCACACCCTCGGTTCCGGCCAATGGGAAAAAGCCAAGCGTAAAGCAGCCGAACAGGCACACGACACCGCCGCCGAATTGCTCGCGCTGTACGCTGCCCGCGCCGCCCGCCAGGGCCATGCCTTCGATTTCAAGGAAACCGACTACGAAGCCTTTGCCGATGGTTTCGGCTTCGAGGAAACCAACGACCAGGCCCTCGCCATCGCCGCCGTCATCAACGACATGCGCTCGGGCAAGCCGATGGACCGCCTGGTCTGCGGCGACGTCGGCTTCGGCAAGACCGAAGTCGCCCTGCGCGCCGCTTTCTGCGCCGTGGCCGGCGGCAAGCAGGTGGCTGTGCTGTGCCCGACCACCCTGCTCTGCGAACAGCATTACCAGACTTTCGCCGACCGCTTCGCCGACTGGCCGGTGCGCATTGCCGAAATCTCCCGCTTCAAGACCGCCAAGGAATCGGCGCAGGCGCTGCAGGAACTGGCCGAGGGCAAGATCGACATTATCATCGGCACCCACAAGCTGATCGGTAAGGACGTCAAATTCAAGCGCCTCGGCCTCGTCGTGATCGATGAGGAACACCGTTTTGGCGTGCGCCAGAAGGAAACCCTCAAAGCCATGCGCGCCGAGGTCGATGTCCTGACCCTGACCGCGACCCCCATCCCGCGCACCCTGGCGATGTCGATGGAAGGCCTGCGCGATTTCTCGGTGATCGCCACGGCGCCGCAAAAACGCCTGGCCATCAAGACCTTCGTCAGCAATTTCTCCGACGGCATCATCCGTGAAGCCGTGCTGCGCGAACTGAAGCGCGGTGGCCAGGTGTATTTCCTGCACAACGAGGTCGACACCATCGCCAACATGCGCGAAAAGCTCGAGAAGCTCGTGCCCGAGGCGCGCATCGTGATCGGCCACGGCCAGATGAACGAGCGCGAACTGGAACGCGTCATGCGCGACTTCACGGGCCAGCGCGCCAACCTGCTGCTGTGCACGACCATCATCGAAACCGGCATCGACAATCCGCACGCCAACACCATCCTGATCAACCGTTCCGAGAAATTCGGCCTCGCCCAGCTCCACCAGTTGCGCGGCCGGGTCGGCCGTTCGCACCATCAGGCCTACGCCTACCTGCTGGTGCAGGACGAAAAGGCGCTGACCAAGCAGGCCAAAATGCGTCTCGAAGCCATCCAGGCCATGGAAGAACTCGGCTCCGGCTTCTTCCTTGCCATGCATGACCTGGAAATCCGTGGTGCCGGCGAAGTGCTCGGCGACAACCAGTCGGGCGAGATGCAGGAAGTCGGCTTCAACATGTACGCCGACATGCTCAACCGCGCCGTCGCCGCCATGAAGCAGGGCAAGCATCTGGCCGCTGCCGACCTGACCCAGCCGCTCGGCATCGGCACCGAAATCAACCTGCGCACCCCGGCCCTGCTGCCCGACGCCTACTGCCCCGACGTCCATGAGCGCCTGACCCTCTACAAGCGCCTGGCCAATGGCGAAAGCGCCGAGGAAATCGACACCTTGCAGGAAGAATTGATCGACCGCTTCGGCGAACTGCCGATCCAGGCGCAATCCCTGCTCGCCACACATCGCCTGCGCCTGCTGGTCAAACCGCTGTGCATCCAGAAGCTCGATGCCACCAATGACCAGATCACCCTGCAGTTCAGCCCGGAATTCGCCCGTCTGGCGCCTATCGAGCCGATCAAGATTATCAATTTGATCCAGAAAGACCGCAGCTATAAGCTGGCCGGACAGGATAAAATTTCACTTTTACGCCATTGCCCGACCTTGCACGACAAGGTTACTGCAGTGAAAGACATGATTCGCCAGTTGAGCCACTAAACCATGACCACCAAAAACATCGACAACGTAAACGTAAGCGCCTTCGACGCCATGCCGACGCCGGCCGAGATCCAGTCCCGCCTGCCGCTCAGCCCCAAGGCCGCAAAGACCGTCACGCACGGCCGCAACCTGCTGCGCAAGATCATCGACCGCAAGGATCATCGCCTCTTCGTCGTCGTCGGCCCCTGCTCCATCCACGACCCGGTCGCCGGCATGGACTATGCCCGCCGCCTCAAGGCCCTGGCCGATGAAGTCGGCGACACGCTGCAGATCATCATGCGCGTCTATTTCGAGAAGCCGCGCACCACGGTTGGTTGGAAGGGCTATATCAACGACCCCTTCATGGATGATTCCTTCCAGGTCAATGTCGGCATGGAAAAGGCCCGCCAGTTTCTGCTCGACGTGAACGAACTCGGCCTGCCCGCCGGCACCGAGGCGCTCGACCCCTACGGCCCGCAATACTACGGCGACCTCATCACGTGGACAGCCATCGGCGCGCGTACCACCGAATCCCAGACGCACCGCGAAATGTCATCCGGCCTGTCCACGCCGGTCGGCTTCAAGAACGCCACCAGCGGCGATCTGGCCGTGGCCACCAACGCCATCCTGTCGGCCTCCAACCCGCACTCCTTCCTCGGCCTCAACAGCGAAGGCCGCGTCGCCATCGTCCGTACCACGGGCAACGCCTACGGCCATGTCGTCCTGCGTGGCGGTGATGGCAAGCCGAACTACGACGCAGTGTCGATCGCCGTGGCCGAACAGGCGCTGGCCAAGGCCAAACTGCCGGCCAACATCGTCGTCGACTGCTCGCATGCCAACAGCTCCAAGAAGCCGGAACTGCAGCCGCTGGTCATGGCCGACATCGTCAACCAGATCCGCAACGGCAACAAATCGCTGCTCGGCGTCATGATCGAGTCCAATATCGAAGCCGGCAACCAGCCCATCCCGGCCGACCTCAGCCAGCTCAAGTATGGCTGCTCGGTGACCGATGGCTGCGTCGACTGGGCCAGCACCGAGAAGATGATCCGCGATGCCGCCATCATGCTGCGCGACGTGCTGCCGGATCGTTTGTCCTGAGTCGGAATCGATGCCGACCATCAGCCAGTTCTTCGGCATCGTCATCCAGATGTTCAGGCGAGAACACGCGCCTCCACATTTCCATGCCATGTACGCCGAACACGAAGCACTGATCGACATCCGGACACTCGAAGTCATCAAAGGCTACTTGCCCAAACGCGCCTTGAATCTGACGATAGAATGGGCTATCGAACACAGACCGGAATTGATGGAGGACTGGAAGCTATGCCAAACCAAACAGCTACCCAAGAAAATCCAGCCGCTGGAGTAATCCCGGCCGCCCCTTGGCGCATCTTGGCTGTTTCTGTCATGCCGAATCACCGGCTGGCCTTAACCTTCCGTGACGGATCGACCGGCCTAGCTGACTTTTCTGCTATTTCAAAAGCGGCCGAACCTGGCATTTATGCCGCGCTCGCTGACTTGGATTTCTTCGCTCAGGTAAAAATTGAATTAGGCGTTCTAACCTGGCCCAATGGTGCAGACATTGATCCGTCCTGGCTGTATGAAAATATAGCCAGCGATAAAAGCTGGTCTGTACCCTTTTAACTTTCGCTGCCCCTTGCCGATTTTTAATTTCCCGCATGAACGCTCAATCTGAAACCCCCGCCGCCTGCCACCCCTCCGTTCGCCGCTGGATTTACCTGCGCGGGACGCTCATCGGCCTGATGGTCGCCGCCTGGTGGATATTCTTTGCGCCTGACGATCTCATGGAGCCTGGCCTCAAGAATATCCTCGGCGTGGTCGCCGGCCTGATCGCGACCGGGAGCTATCTGTTCAACCTGCGCCAGACGCTCTATCCGTCGAAATCCACCCCGACAGTGGACGAGGATCGATGAATCTCGTCATCCAGGGCGGTGCCCTCCCCACCTTCCTGCTTGAACGCATCGTTGCGGCGACCGGCGCAGCTGGCGTCGAGCCGCGACCGCCACAGGTCGTTCGCCTGAAAGGTGCTAGCCGCACGGCGGAATTCGATGCGCTGATTCCGCTCATCGAAGCCGAGAAGCTGGACTGGGCGTTCGTCGAGACCGGCAGGAAACTCTCGGACTTCGGCCTGATCTGCTTTGACATGGATTCGACGCTGATCACCATCGAATGCATAGACGAACTGGCCGACTTTGCCGGCAAGAAGGAAGAAGTCTCGGCCGTCACCGAAGCCGCCATGCGCGGCGAGATCGATTACCGGGAAAGCCTGCGCCAGCGCCTGGCCCTGCTCGCCGGGCTGGATGCCCGCGTTCTCGCCCGCGTTTTTGGCGAACGCCTGCTGCTCTCGCCGGGCGCCCGCGAACTGCTCGAAGCCGCCCAGAACGCCGGGCTGCGCACGGCCATCCTGTCGGGTGGCTTCACCTACTTCACCGAGCGCCTGCGCATCGAACTCGGCTTCGATTTCGCCACCTCGAACGAACTGGAAATCTCCGGCGGCAAGCTCACCGGCCGGGTCGTCGGCGACATCGTCGATGCCGCCGCCAAGGCCCATCACCTGGCCCGCCTGACCGATGAACTCGGCCTCAGGAAAGCCCAGGTCATCGCCTGCGGCGATGGCGCCAACGACCTGATGATGATGGCGCAATCCGGCCTGTCGGTGGCCTTCCGCGCCAAACCCGCCACCCGGGCCAAGGCGGACATCGCGATCAATTTCGGCGGACTGGATTCGCTGCTCAATCTCTTCGATTAGTTCCGCGCGCGCCAGGTTTGGCATCTGGTCATCTGTCTGAAATATTCACGACACACTTACCCCGTAGGCTGGAGCATCGCGTCGCTCCCCCCATCCTTCGAAGGTAAACCATGAAGAAAACCACGCTTGTCCTGGCTCTGCTCGCCGCACTGCTGCCGACCACCCTGCTCGCCGACAGCAGCCAGCAAATCAGCTTCAGCAAACAATGGACTTACGCGCACGGCGCGATCGCCGGCCAGGTCTCTGAAATCCCGGCTTTCGACAGCCGCAGCAACACCTTGTGGGTCGCCGGCGTGATCGGCGTTGACGTGCTGGATGCCAAGACCGGCGCACTGCTCGCGCACATCGACACGACAGCCCACGGTTCGGTCAACAGCGTGGCCGTCAAGCACGGCGTCGCCGCCTTTGCCGTCGAATCAGCCAGCCGGACCAGCCCGGGTGTCGTGCTGCTCTACGATACCAAGACCCGCTTGCCCAGCGCTGGCATCAACGCGATCCAAGTCGGCGCCCTGCCCGACATGGTGACTTTCACGCCGGACGGCACCCGCCTGCTGGTGGCCAACGAGGCAACGCCGTACGCCTACGGCACCCGTATCGGCACGACGATTCCCTATGAATATGCCCCGTCGGCCAACGATCCGGCCGGCAGCGTCAGCATCATCGACATGGCTACGCGCAGTGTCATCGCCACGGCTGGATTCAACGGTGTACCGACTTTCGGCAGCAATTTGCGGACGAAGACCGGCATGGATTTCGAGCCGGAATACATTGCCGTGAATGAAGATGGCACCAAGGCCTTCGTGACCCTGCAGGAAGCCAATGCCATGGCAGTCCTCGACCTCAAGACCAACAAATTCACCAGGATTGTCGGCCTCGGCGCCAAGGACTTCAACCTGCCAGGCAACCAGATCGATCCGCTCAACGACGGTATCGTCAGCTTTGGATCGCACAAGGCCAAGGGCCTCTACATGCCGGATGGGATTGCTGCCTACGAATGGAAAGACAAGACCTACCTGGTCATGGCCAACGAGGGTGATTTCCGCGAGGACGACAAGGACCGCACCGCCGCCAGTACCTTTGGCGCCCTCGCCCCGCTCGACAAGATGCGCGTCTCCAATGCCGACTCCTCGACCGGCGACCTCTACGCCGCTGGCGCCCGTTCCTTTTCGATTCGCGACGAAGCCGGCAATCTGGTCTACGACAGTGGCGACATCCTCGACAAGAAAGCAGCCGAGTTGAACATCTATGACGACGGCCGCAGCCGCGACAAGGGTGTCGAGCCGGAAGGTGTCGCCCTGCTCGACATCGGCGACCGCACCTACGCCTTCGTTGGCCTGGAGCGCACCCTGAAGAGCGCAGTCGCAGTTTTCGACATAACCAATCCGCGCCAGGTGAGCTATGTGGACATGATCGTTACCGATGGCGACGTCTCGCCGGAAGGCCTGGCGGCCTATCAGTATCGTGGCGATTTCTACCTGGCGATTGCCAACGAGGTGTCGAACACAACCTCGCTCTACCTGATCAACAAACTAAACAAAGGCCATCACCACTGATGGTGTGACCGGCGCTGAGAGGCGCTGGTCTGGAATGCATCTTTGGCCGACGAACTTGTCGGCCATTTTTTTGCGCGCATTCCGCGCAGGGAAAAACCTGGGCCAGACAGTCGAGAAGCAGGTCTTTGGGAATGCGTACTCCGTGCCCAATGCCGACATTCGCCCCTTCATGGCCTCAATGTCGGCAAACTGAGTTGAGCGGTCGCTCTAAAAGAATGCCGCACTGCTAAATTCTGGACAGTGCGGCATTCATGACTTAATCAGCAAGCTTTCGCATCTCGCAGATCAGATCAGCCTTGCCTTCAAAGCCAATTCCCGGCAACTCTGGCAGCGTGACGAAGCCATTATCGACATTGACGCCATCCGGGAATCCTCCATAGGGCTGGAACAAGTCAGGATAAGACTCGTTGCCGCCCAGACCGAGTCCCGCCGCGATATTCAAGGACATTTGGTGACCGCCATGCGGAATGCAGCGACTGGCTGACCAGCCATGCTCCTTCAGCATGTCCAAGGTGCGGAGGTATTCGACGAGACCATAACTAAGTGCGCAGTCGAATTGCAGCCAGTCACGATCCGAACGCATTCCACCATAGCGGATCAGATTGCGGGCATCCTGCATGGAAAACAAATCTTCGCCAGTCGCCATCGGCTTGTCGTAATAATTGCGCAGAGTGGCTTGCAACTCAAAGTCCAGCGGATCACCCGGCTCCTCGTACCAGAACAGATCGTATTGGGAGAGAGCCTTGGCATATTGGATGGCAGTATCCAGATCAAAACGACCATTCGCATCGACTGCCAGTTTTTGTCCATCCTGCAACACGCTCAGGATGGAGTCGATCCGGCGCAGATCCTCGTCCAGCGAAGCACCGCCGATTTTCTTCTTGACGACCGTGTAACCACGATCGATGTAGCTGCGCATTTCGTCCTTGAGCTTTCCGTGATCTTGGCCGGGGTAGTAATAGCCACCGGCGGCATAGACAAAAATTTTGCGATTTGCTGAGCCATTGCCGTAGCGATCAGCCAGCAATTGGAAAAGCGGTTTGCCCTCAATTTTTGCTACTGCATCCCATACCGCCATATCGATGGTGCCAATCGCCACCGACCGCTCACCGTGGCCACCAGGCTTCTCGTTTGTAAACATGCAATTCCAGATCTTGTGCGGATCAAGGTTCTTGCCGCTGGCGTCAATCAGACTTTCCGGATCGGCTTCCAAAATGCGTGGAATAAACCGCTCACGCATCAGCTTGCCTTGGCCGTAACGGCCATTGGAGTTGAATCCGTAGCCAATGACCGGCTTGCCATCACGGATCACATCCGTCACGACAGCCACGAGGCTCAGTGTCATCTTGCTGAAATCGATATAGGCATTCCGGATAGGCGAACTGATCGGGACGGTCTTCTCGCGGATTTCAACTATTCTCATTTTGGGTCTCCTTTTAAATGTGAAGCCCAATCTGGCTTCAGTGGCGCTAGAATAGTTTTAAGTTTTGACATGCTGTTTAACCAATAACTGAAATCATTATTAAGTTTTAATGAAAACTGCCAGCTTCGCTGAGCTCGAATTCTTTGTTCTTCTGAACAGGCTGGGCAGCCTCTCGGCAGCGGCTCGTTCGCTGAACATCACGCCACCGGCTGCCACCATGCGCCTAGCGTCGATGGAGAAACGCATCGGGGCGCGGCTACTCAATCGCAGTACGCGCAAAATCAGCCTGACGCCAGAAGGCGAGCTTTACTTGCAACAAGCAAGCCGCCTGATTGAAGAGTTGCGGGAACTCGACGAAATCGTCTCCGGCAACCGCCGCAATCCACGCGGCTTGCTACGCGTCAATGTTCCACTGGGCTTTGGCCGCACCGTCATCGCGCCACTGGTGTCGACATTTGCTGCACAATTTCCCGATGTCGAAGTTCAACTGGAAGTCACCGACCGGCCCATCGACCTGATCGCCAAGGGCTTCGATCTTGCGGTTCGCTTTGGCGAGTTACCCGACAATCGGCTGAACGCCCGCCGCGTCATGTCCAACCGACGGTTTATCTGCGCTTCACCGACGTATCTGGAAAAATTTGGAACGCCAAAATCGATTGCGGACCTGGCCAAGCATCGCTGCATCATCCACCGGCAGAACGACGATGCCTACGGCGTCTGGAAATTCCTGATCGACGGCCGGAGCGAAATCGTCAAGGTCCACGGTGCCTTATCCAGCAACGATGGCGACATTGTGCAGGGGTGGGCCCTGGACGGACAGGGCATCGTCATTCGCTCCGAATGGGATGTCTCCAAATATCTGGAGAGTGGCCGACTTCGCCAGATTCTTCCCGACTTTGCGTTACCGAGCGCTGATTTGTACGCCTACTATCCCAGCAAGCAGAACCTTCCGGCCAGAGTCAGGGCATTCATTAATTTCCTGGTCGAGAAGTTCGCTATCGAAGAGTAGCGGCCATTCAAATGACTGGTCTGAGGAAGCGATATACGGCCGCATTTGGCCGAATTGAGCCGGATGACAAACACAATAGGAATGCGCCCCGATTCAGCTTTTCCTGACCAGCTGCTTCGCGAAAGCCGCATCATTCTTTGTCACGCGCGGCACGACCTGCGGGCCGGTGGCATTGACCAGTTTCACGAAATCATCAAGCGGCAAGGCGGCGGCAATGTCCTTGTCGCCGCCGGCCAGGCGTTCGCGCAGGACGAACTGGCTGTCACCGGTCATCACCAATACATAGTGCCGGCCTTCGCTGCGCTGGTTGAGGCGAGCGACGGCGGCGGTGGCGCGGGTGGAGCGCATGGTGGCTACTTGTATTTCTTGAACACGGCCTTGGCGTCGAGATGGGCGCGATCGAGGGTGCAGATCGATTCATCATCGTCGTGGCCGGTGAAAAAATCGTCGGCCTGGGCACGCATCACCATTTTTATGGCGGCGTTGTCGTCAATGTCGTATTTCTCGGTGATGAGCGTCGTTACTTCATCGAGGTGTTCTTCGTAGGTCATGGCAGGTCGAATTCGGTGGAAATATAGAGTTCTTCCAGCTTGGCTCTGGCCCACGGGGTGCGGCGCAGGAATTTCAGGCTGGAGGCGATGCTGGGGTCGAGATTGAAGCAGCGGATGTCGATGATCTGCCCGAGTTCGGCCCAGCCGTAGCGGGCGACCAGACGCGTCAGGATGGTCTCCAGGGTCAGGCCATGCAGCGGATTGTTGGCTTGTTTGTCGGACATGGTTTTAACTCAGGCTGTTCGGACGGGGCGTATAGAAAAGCTGCCGTTCGCGCTGGCATTCGCTGTCGCCCATTTCAAAAACCCGGCAGTTGTCAGGCCGTTGCGCATAAATCGTGCAGCGCATGGTGTCACGATCGAGCGCGGCGCACCAGCCGTCATCGAGCCGGCGCATCACCCAGCCGCCCCACTCGTCCTGGGTGGAAAAACGGCGCGGCACGTCGTCGCCGTCCATCAACATTACTTCCAGCTGGCAGCAACAGGCCGCGCACTGGTCGCAGGAGATGGCGGCCGGAATCAGGCGACCTCGTCGATCCAGGCTTGCTGGATGGCTTCGAGTATCTTTTCGCCGCAGTGCTTGGGGTCGTCGTTGAAGCCGGGCAAGGCCATGACCCAGTCGCGCAGGTCGACGAAGTTAAGCTTGAGCGGGTCTTTATCGGGGTGGGCATCACTGAGTTCGATGGCGATGTCGTTGATGTCGGTCCATTTCATTTGCGGTGGCCCTCCTTCGCCATATTGATGCTGTATTTCGGGATTTCGACGGTGAGCGGGGTTTTGCCGACGATGGCCTGGCAGCCCAGGCGGGAATTCGGTTCCAGGCCCCAGGCCTTGTCGAGCAGGTCTTCCTCGATGTCTTCGGCGGCTTCGAGCGAGTTGAAACCTTCGCGCACGATGACGTGGCAGGTCGTGCAGGCGCAGGACATTTCACAGGCGTGGTCAAGTTCGATGGCGTTTTTGAGCAGGTTTTCGCAGATCGAAACGCCCTCTTCCGCCTCGATCAGCGCACCGTCGGGACAAAGCTCGACGTGCGGCAGTACGATCAGTTGCGTCATGCATCTTCTCCCATTTTGATGTCATCCACATTGCGGCCGGAGAGCACCTTCTTGATGCTCTGGTCCATGCGGCGATGGGCAAATGCCTGGGTCTCGAAACCGAGATCGTCCATGGCGATATTGATCAGGCGACGATTGTCGCCGGCCATGGTTTCCTGCAGCTTGGCGATGGTGGCGACGATCTTGGCGGTTTCCGCCGCGTTGAGCAGATGCGGATCTTCCTTGAGCGCCGCTTCGGTCGCCTCGATCATGCGCTGCGCCTCGACCTGGGCTTCCTTGAGGGCGCGGTTCATCGCGTCATCCTTGGCGTGCTCCATGGAATCCTTGAGCATGCCGGCGATTTCGTCGTCGGAGAGACCATAGGACGGCTTGACGGTAACGCTCGATTCAACACCGGTCGTCTGCTCGCGGGCAGCAACCGAGAGCAAACCATCGGCATCAACCTGGAAAGTCACGCGAATACGGGCGGCGCCAGCGACCATCGGTGGAATGCCGCGCAATTCAAAGCGGGCCAGCGAACGGCAGTCAGAGACCAGCTCACGCTCGCCCTGCACAACATGGATCGCCATCGCGGTCTGACCATCCTTGAAGGTGGTGAATTCCTGGGCGCGCGCCGTCGGGATGGTGGAATTGCGCGGAATGACCTTCTCGGTCAGACCACCCATGGTCTCCAGGCCAAGCGACAGCGGAATGACGTCGAGCAGTAGCCAGTCGTCCTTGCCGGTCTTGTTGCCGACCAGCAGATTGGCCTGAGTGGCGGCGCCGAGGGCGACGACCTTGTCCGGATCGAGATTGGTCAGCGGTTCCTGGCGGAAGAAATCGCCGACCGCCTTCTGCACTTGCGGCATACGCGTAGCGCCACCGACCATGACGACGCCCTTGATGTCTTCGGCGCGCAGGCCGGCATCGCGCAGGGCCTTCTTGACCGGCTGCAGGGTCTTGGAAATCAGCGTCTGGGCAATGCCGGCAAAGGTCGCGACGTCGAGTTTGACATCGACCATCTCGCCGGTGGACAGGCGCGCCGTGAGCGGTGCTTCCGGATTGTTGGTGAGGAATTCCTTGGCTTCGCGGCAGCGCATCATGAGCAGGCGGCCGTCTTCCGGCGAGAGCGGCTGCAGCTTGGCCTGCTCGATCACCCAGCAGAAGATGCGATGGTCGAAGTCGTCGCCGCCGAGGGCCGAATCGCCGCCGGTGGACATGACCTCGAAAACGCCCTTGGTCAGTTTCAGGATCGAAATATCGAAAGTGCCGCCACCCAGGTCATAGACCGCATAAACGCCCTCGGCGCCGTTATCCAGCCCATAGGCAATGGCCGCTGCCGTCGGTTCGTTGAGCAGGCGCAGGACATTGAGGCCGGCCAGACGCGCCGCATCCTTGGTGGCCTGACGCTGGGCGTCGTCAAAATACGCAGGCACGGTGATCACGGCACCGACCAGTTCACCCGCCAACGCGGTTTCGGCACGCTGCTTGAGGCTTTTCAGGATCTCGGCCGAGACTTCGACCGGGCTCTTGATGCCGGCGATGGTATTGACCTTGACCATGCCCGGCGCTTCGACGAAGTCGTAGGGCATGGCTTCGACGTGGGCAATGTCCTTCAGACCGCGCCCCATGAAGCGTTTGACCGAAACGATGGTATTGCGCGGATCGATGGCCTGCCTGGTCTGCGCGTCGTAGCCGACTTCGGTCGAGTTGTCCGCGTTGTAGCGCACGACCGAGGGCAGCAAGGGCCGCCCCTGCTCGTCGCTGAGGCAGATGGCGATGCCGCTGCGCACGGTGGCGACCAGCGAGTTGGTGGTACCCAGATCGATCCCGATGGCGAGCTTGTGCTCGTGCGGAGCCGCCGATTCGCCGGGTTCGGCGATTTGAAACAGTGCCATAGCTATTCTTCCAGCGACGCCAGCGCGTCGTCGATTTCGTACAGGAGTTTTTCCAGGAACATCAGGCGTCGGACACGGTCGGTAGCCAGCGCCAGTTCGTCCTGACCGAACAGTTGAGCGAGTTCTTCATAACGGTCGTTGATGTCGCCGCGCAGCCGGTTGTGCAGGTGTTCCAGCTCGTGATGGTCGCCACCACCACGCGCTTCCATGACCGCTTCACGCCATTCCATCTGCTCCATCAGGAAATCGGCCGGCATGGCGGTGTTGCTCTCCGCCTGGATGTCGTGGCCGGCCAGATGCAGCATGTACTTGGCCCGCTCCAGCGGCTTTTTCAGCGTCTGGTAGGCCTCGTTGGCGTGCGTCGCCCATTGCATCGACAGCCGGCGTTCGGCATCGCCCGCATTGACGAAACGATCCGGATGCACCTGCGCCTGAATGTCGCGATAGCGCGAATCGAGGTCGGAGAGATCGAGCCGAAAGCCCGGATTCAGCCCAAACAGGGAGAAATGGTCGGCCCGGAAATCCATCAGACGTTAAACGACTCGCCGCAGCCGCACTGATCCTTGACGTTCGGATTGTTGAACTTGAAACCTTCGTTCAAACCCTCGCGGGCGAAGTCGAGTTCCATACCGTCGAGGTAAGGCATGCTCTTGGCGTCGACAATGACCTTGACGCCATTGTGTTCGAAGACCAGATCATCGGGATTCACCTCGTCGACGAACTCCAGCTTGTACGCCATGCCGGAACAGCCACTCGTTCGCACGCCGAGGCGCAGGCCGATGCCTTTGCCGCGTTTGGCCAGAAAGTTGGCAACGTGTGTTGCCGCCTTGTCGCTCAAGGTGACGCCCATCTTATTCTCCGTGCTTTTTCTTGTAATCCGCCACGGCTGCCTTGATGGCATCCTCGGCGAGAATCGAACAGTGAATTTTAACCGGCGGCAGGGCCAATTCCTCGGCGATTTCGGTGTTTTTGATCGAAAGCGCCTGATCGACCGTCTTGCCCTTGACCCACTCGGTCACCAGCGACGAAGAGGCAATGGCCGAACCGCAACCATAGGTCTTGAACTTGGCATCCTCGATAACGCCAGCCTTGTTGACCTTGATCTGCAATTTCATGACATCGCCGCAAGCCGGCGCGCCGACCATGCCGGTGCCGACACCGTCATCTTCCTTGCCGAAGGAACCAACGTTGCGCGGGTTTTCGTAGTGATCAATAACCTTGATGCTGTAGCTCATGCTGCTTCTCCTTGAAATTCTTTAGTGCGCGGCCCACTGGACGGTGCTCAGATCGATGCCGTCCTTGAACATTTCCCAGAGCGGCGAAAGCTCACGTAGTTTGCCAACTTTCGTATGCAACAATTTGATTGCATAGTCAATTTCTTCTTCCGTCGTAAAGCGGCCGATGCTGAAACGAATGGAACTGTGGGCCAGTTCGTCATCGCGCCCAAGGGCGCGCAGGACGTAGGACGGCTCGAGGCTGGCCGAGGTGCAGGCCGAACCGGAAGACACCGCCAGGTCCTTGATCGCCATGATCATCGACTCGCCTTCAACGTAGGCGAAGCTGATGTTCAGGTTGTGCGCGACGCGCTGCGTCAGATCGCCATTGACGAAGGTTTCCTCGATGTCCTGCAGGCCCTTGAGCAGCTTGTCGCGCAGGGCGCCGATACGCTTGTTCTCTTCAGCCATTTCCAGACGCGCCAGACGGAAGGCTTCGCCCATGCCGATAATCTGGTGCGTCGCCAGCGTGCCGGAGCGAAAACCGCGCTCATGGCCACCGCCGTGCATCTGCGCTTCCAGACGGACACGCGGCTTGCGGCGGACGTAGAGCGCGCCGATGCCCTTGGGGCCATAGGTCTTGTGGGCCGAGAAGCTCATCAGGTCGACCTTGAGCTTGCTCAGGTCAATATCGACCTTGCCGGTGGCCTGGGCCGCATCGACGTGGAAGATCACACCCTTCTCGCGGCAAATCTCGCCCAGTTCGGCAATCGGCTGGATGACGCCGACTTCGTTATTGACGTACATCACCGAGGCGAGCACGGTATCCGGGCGAATCGCCGCCTTGAAGACTTCCAGGTCGAGCAAGCCGTCTTCCTTGACGTCCAGGTAGGTGGCCTCGAAACCCTGGCGCTCCAGTTCGCGCACGGTGTCGAGCACGGCCTTGTGCTCGGTCTTGACGGTGATGATGTGCTTGCCCTTGGTGCCGGCGTAGAAATTGGCAGCACCCTTGATGGCGAGGTTGTTGGATTCGGTGGCACCGGAGGTCCAGACGATTTCCTTGGGATCGGCCCCGACCAGCGCCGCGACCTGTTCGCGCGCTTCTTCGACCGCCGTGTCGGCGACCCAGCCGAAGCTGTGCGAACGCGAGGCAGGATTGCCGAAATGCTCGCACAGGTAGGGAATCATCTTGTCGGCGACCCGCGGGTCGACCGGGGTGGTGGCCGAGTAATCGAGGTAAATGGGGAGTTTCATCGTCATTCTCACTAGGTCGGGTTGTTCAGGCAGGCACTCAATGAATGGCTGTCAGTCCCTGCAGGCGTCCGACTGTCACCCGCAAGGCATTGATGAATTGTTCGATCTCGGCGTCGGTATTACTGGCGCCAAGGCTGACCCGCACGGCACCACGGGCGATTTCAGGCGCAACGCCCATGGCGCGCAAGACATGCGACGGCTCAGGATTGGCGCTGGAACAGGCGGCACCGCTGGCCACGGCAAAGCCTTCACGGTCCAGTTTGCCGACCAGGGTTTCGCCATCGATGTTGGGGAAGGCGAAATAGCTGGTATTCGGCAAACGCGTTACTTCCGTTGCAAATATCCGGGCGCCCTGTGCTGCCAGTCCGGCTTCCAGCTTCGCCTGCATGGCTCGCAAGTGAGCCGACTGTTCGGCAACACGCGCCGCCGCAAGTTCCGCTGCGACACCAAAACCGACGATGGCCGGTACATTTTCGGTACCGGAACGCAGTCCGCGCTCATGGCCGCCACCGGCAATCAGCGGCTGCAATTCGACGCGCTTGTCGAGCACCAGCGCCGCAGCGCCCTTGGGGCCGCCCGCCTTGTGCGCCGACAGGGTCATGGCGTGCACGCCAGCCGCATTGAGGGCGCGAAAATCGATAGCCAGCTTGCCCAGCGCCTGCACCGCATCGCTATGAAACCAGGCGCCCGTGCTGCTGGCGGCATGGGCCAGCGCCGCCACATCCTGGACAACACCGGTTTCGTTGTTGGCGAGCATGACCGAGAGCAGTTTCGGCTGCTCAAGCAAGGCTTCGGCATAGTCTTCAATATTGACCCGCCCGGCGCTGTCGACGGCCAGATGCCGGAGCTGCCAGCCCTGCCGGGCCAATTGTGCGGCCGGCTTGAGGATACAGGGATGTTCGATGGCGCTGACGGCCAGCAGACCTGGCTTGAGGCTGGCTGCCGCGCCCTTCAGGAAAAGATTGTTGGCTTCGCTGCCACCGCTGGTAAAAACCACCTCGGTGGGATGCGCCTTGACGGCCGCAGCAACCTTCTGCCTCGCTTCGTCGATGGCTTGCCGGGCCTGCCGGCCATACTCGTGACGACTCGACGCATTGCCGTACTGGCTTTCCAGCCAGGGCAACATCGCTGCCAGCACCGCGGGGGCTAGCGGCGTCGTGGCATTGTGGTCGAGATAGACGGGGCGCAACATGATAGTTCTCAGGCGATAGCCGGCATCTTGTCGCGACCGCCGCGAGCTCTCGGTTGCGGACCAAGGCGCTTGTCCTCGAGGATGGCGGTACCCGCACCGCGCTTGGCCTTTTCCCGTTCGACGAGATCGGCCAGCGTTACGGAAGCGAGGTAGTCGAACATCTTGGCGTTCAGCGTGGACCACAGGTCATGCGTCATGCAACGGTGCTCGTCATGGCAGTTCTCGCGACCGCCGCACTGGGTAGCGTCGAGTTGTTCATCGACGGCCCGGATGATGTCGGCCACGGCCACTTGATCGAAAGGCCGGGCAATGCAGTAACCGCCACCGGGACCACGGACGCTGTCGACCAGATTGTGGCGACGCAGCTTGCCGAACAACTGCTCCAGATAGGAGAGCGATATCCGCTGCCGTTCGCTAATGCTGGCCAGCGCCACCGGCCCTTCCTCGCCACGCATGGCAAGATCCATCATGGCCGTGACGGCGAAACGTCCTTTGGTGGTCAAACGCATTCTGAACCCCTGCTAATAACCTAGTGATGTAGTCAACTATATACAAACCAGACAAAATCAGTCAACTATTTTGCTCAGGTATTTTGGATCAAAGGTATCGGACTGATCCACCTCCTGGTCACACTTGACGCCCTGGGCATCCAGTTCCTTGACCAGCGACGCCAGGCGCCTATCGGTCTCGGCGGCATGATCGAGCAAGGCGTGGATGGCCTTGGCCAGCGGATCGTCCTGGTCGCGGCCGACGGCATAGGCCGAAAAGCCCAGCTTCTCGGCTTGCGCTTCACGCTGACGGCTCTGCTCGGTATTGTCGAGAATCCGCGCCGGATTGCCGACGGCGGTCGATCCGGCCGGCAGCGCCTTGGTGACCACCGCATTGGAACCGACCTTGGCGCCGGCACCGATAATGATAGGCCCGAGCACCTTGGCGCCAGCCCCGATCACCACGCCATTTTCCAGGGTCGGGTGACGCTTGCCCTTGTTCCATGAGGTACCACCCAGGGTCACGCCATGATAAAGCGTGACGTCATCGGCGATGACCGCCGTTTCGCCGATCACGACACCCATGCCGTGATCGATGAAAAAACGGCGACCGATGGTGGCGCCGGGGTGAATTTCAATGCCGGTCAGCATGCGCGACAGATGGGCCGTGAAGCGCCCCAGCCAGCGCAGGCGATGCCCCCACAGCCAGTGGGCCAGGCGGTGCATGATCAGGGCGTGAATGCCCGGGTAGCAGGTGAGCACCTCCCAGGAAGAGCGGGCGGCCGGATCGCGGTCAAAAACCGCACGGATGTCCTCACGCAGATACCGGAACATGAAACCTGATCTCCCTGTTGATTGGAGGGCGATTTTAGAATACTCGACTGAATTTGTCAGCTATTTTTCGGCAGTCATGCAGACCTAAACGCCAACAAACACGGACTTTCTGTGGCGTATTTACGCCATTCAGGGCACGAATCCGGTTTTACCGGACTTCGATACTGACAGTTTTGCCCGATTTGCCGCCAGCCTTGCGAATCAGGTCAGCGATGTCCGTGTTGTTGAAGCGCATCGCTATATCGAGCGCCGTCTCGCCGGTATCGACGGCAAGCCCAAGATTGGCCTGATGGGCGATGAGGAGTCGGACGATATCGATATGCCCGCCCCGCGAGGCCGCAATCAGCGGGGTCGTGCCGTTTTCGGAGGGCAGATTGACGTCAGCGCCCGCCTTGATGAGCAGCCGGGCGATATCGACATGGCCGCTGAATGCCGCATAAGCCAGAGGGGTCCAGCCCTGCATGTTGACCGCCGCACCGCCAGCCAGCAGCAACTCGACAATTTTCTGATGGCCACGAAATGCGGCCAGACGCAGCGCCGTGTCACCTGACGCATTACGGGCATTCAGCTTGGCCCGGTTACGAACGAGGAAATCGACCATTTCGACACGTCCATCGCGGGCAGCCAGCATCAACAGCGTATTGCCATCGATATCGGTGGTATCGATGGAGGCTCCCCTGGCCATGAGCCTGGAGATTTCCACGACATCGCCCATCTTGGCGGAGGTGATCAGGTCGTCATAGGTGGCAGCACCGGCAATAGCAGGCACAGCAAGGGCCAGAGCAACAAGCAAGCGGAGTTTTTTAGCGATTTTCATGGCCGTTTTGCGCCCTTGAACAATGAAAAGAAATTATCGGTCGTCGCCGCATGAACGACATCGATGCTGAGCCCACGTAGCCTGGCGATTTCCTCGGCGACATAGCGCACGTAAGCCGGCTCGTTGGGCTTGCCGCGATACGGGGCGGGCGCCAGGTAAGGCGAGTCTGTTTCAACGAGCAGGCGATCGAGCGGACACTTTTGCGCCACTTCCTTGACGATGGTTGCGTTCTTGAAGGTGACGATGCCGGAAAACGAGAGGTAGAAGCCGAGGTCAAGCGCCAGCCGGGCGATCTCCCAATTTTCGGTAAAGCAGTGCATGACACCACCGACCGCATCGGCACCCTCTTCTTTCAGAACACGCAGCGTATCGACCGCGGAATCGCGGGTATGCACGACCAGCGGCTTGCCGCAACGCCGGGCGGCACGAATATGGGTGCGGAAACGCTCACGCTGCCATTCCGGCTTGTCTTTCTGCCAATAATAGTCGAGCCCGGTTTCGCCGATGGCAATCACCCTGGGATGCGCGGCGAGCGCCAGAAGCCTGTCTTCATCGGGCTCTTCGACATCCGTATATTCAGGATGAACACCGACCGTGGCATACAGCTGCGCATGCTGTTCGGCCAGGGCGATGACCTGCGGGAAGTCTTCCAGATTGACACCGATGCAGACAGCCAGATCGACCTGGTTTTCCTGCATGCGCTGCAGGACTTCCGGCATGCGCTGGGCCAGATCGGGAAAATCAAGGTGACAATGGGAGTCGACCAGCATGGCGGTCGGTCAGAGCGTGTGCGTGGGGCGCGCCGACTGCATGACGCCGCCGAGCAGGCCTTCGATCTTGCGCCGGGCTTCCTGGCCGCTTTCGTCATTGTTGAAATGCACGCCGATACCCTGCGCCCGACCATTCTGGGCGCCGGCCGGGGTGATCCAGACGACGGTGCCGGCAATCGGCAACTTGGCGGGGTCATCCATCAGCGAGAGCAACATGAAGACTTCGTCGCCGATGGTGTAGCTGCGGGTCGTCGGAATGAAGATGCCGCCGCTGCGCAGGTGCGGCATGAAGGCCGCGTAAAGCGCGGATTTCGAATTGATATTGAGCGAAAGAACGCTGGGGCGTTGCGGAGCGGGTTTTGCTTCACTCATCGTTGATCAATTGGCAAACAGGGCTCGATAGTCCAGTAAAAGGCTTTCCAGGAAGAGGCGCGCATTGAGCGGCTGCTCGGCCTCCTGGCGGCGGGTAATGAGCGCCCGATACGACTGGATCAGGCGTGCAGCAGGAATCATATCAGCCAAGCCGGCGATAATCGCTTGTTGCGGCAGAAAATATCGGACCGACAGGCCATTTTTGGCCAGCGTCAGATCGACCAGCCATTTCTGCAAAGCTTCGGTCACGTGCTTCAAGGCCACCTTGCCCTTGCTGTCCTTGACCGCCTTTTCGAGCTCAGCCGCAATGGCCAGCGGATCGCCCTTGCGGCCGCCGCCCAATCGAGCAGTCAGCAACTCAAGCCACGCCCCCTGCCCGGATGCCGCCATCTCCATGGCCAAGCCTGGCGAACCACCGGCCAGCGCCAGCCAGCGTTCAGCCTGGGCGATACCTTCATCGGCCAGGACTTTTTCCGCCAGCTTGAACGAAGGCACCGGCACAGGGACCACCTGACAACGACTGCGAATGGTGGGCAGCAAGCGCATTGGCTCACTCGAAACCATTAAAAACAAGGTATCTGGCGCTGGTTCTTCAAGTGTTTTAAGAAGTGAATTTGCGGTACTGCGATTCATCGCCTCGGTCGGATTGACGAGAATGATCCTTAGCCCGCCGCGATGGGTGCCGATGTTGAAAAACTCGTCGAGACCGCGCACCTGATCGATGGTGATCTGCTGGCTGGGTTTCTTCTTGCCGTCTTCGACCTCGACGTCATCACCCAGCGCATCCGGCTGCAGCAGGCGAAAATCGGGATGATTGCCCTGCTCGAACCAGTTACAGGCCAGGCACTTGCCACAGGCCAGTCCGTCCATCGTCGGCGACTCGCAGAGCAGGCTGGCGGCAAAACGACGCGCCAGTTCATACTTTCCCAGGCCCTTCTGACCGACCAGCAACAAGGCGTGCGGCAACTGCCGGCGCCTTGCCTGCAAGCCTGACCAAACCTTGGAGTGAAGATCAATAACGTTCATAAACAAGTTGATGCAATAATTTGTTCAAGTTGTTTGCGAATATTTTCCAGGGTGTTATCGGCATTGACAATGCGCATTCTACCGGGGCTGGTGTGCGCTCTTTCGAGATAAGCCTGACGGACGCGCTCATGAAAATCGACACGCTCCTGCTCGAACTTGTCGAGCACCCGATTGGCCAGCACAATGCGCTCGCGCGCGATGTCGAGCGGCAGGTCGAAGAGGAGCGTGAGGTCGGGCTGCAGATGGCCATGCACCCAGTGCTCCAGGGTCAGGAACTTGGACCGATCCAGGCCCCGGCCACCGCCCTGATAGGCGTAGGTGGCATCGCTGAAGCGGTCGCAGATCACCCATTCGCCCCGTGCCAGCGCCGGCTCGATCAACTTCGCCAGATGTTCGCGACGGGCCGCAAACATGAGCAGGGTTTCCGTCTCAAGGTGCATGGGATCGTTGAGCAGCAATTCCCGCAGCTTTTCACCCAGTTCGGTGCCGCCCGGTTCGCGCGTCACCTGGACAACCATGCCGCGTTCGCGCAGGAATGCTGCCAGCCATTCGACATGGCTGCTCTTGCCGGCGCCGTCTATGCCCTCGAAAGTGATGAATTTACCGTTCACTTCCCACCCCTCTGGTATCGGTTAACTGCATTGTTGTGTTCATCCAGCGTCTGTGAAAACTGGCTGCTGCCGTCGCCACGCGCCACGAAATAGAGGACCTCGCTGCGGGCCGGATTGAGCGCGGCACGCAGCGATGCCTGACCGGGCATGGCAATCGGCGTTGGCGGCAGGCCGGGCCGGGTGTAGGTATTGTAAGGCGTGTCGGTGAGCAGGTCGCGCTTGCGCAGATTCCCGTCAAAGCTCGCACCGATGCCATAGATCACCGTCGGATCGGTTTGCAGCAGCATGCCCTTGCGCAGTCGATTGACGAACACGGCAGCCACCAGCGGACGATCCGCTTCCCGACCGGTTTCCTTTTCGATGATGGAGGCCATGACCAGGGCTTCATCGACCGATTTGTAGGGCAAATCGGCTTCGCGCTGCAGCCACTCGGTATCGAGTTTGCGCAGCATGGCCCGATTGGCGCGCGCCAGCAGTTCAAGATCGCTCGACTGCTTGTCGAACAGGTAGGTATCGGGAAACAGCCGGCCTTCCAGGCTGCGGACATCAAGCCCCAGTTGCGCGACGATCTGCGCCTCGCTGAGACCCTTCGTTTCGTGAATCAGATCCGGGTGACTATCCATCCGGGTGCGCCACTGGCGGAGCGTCCAGCCCTCGACCAGCGTCAGCTCGCCCTGCGTGACCTTGCCCTTGAGCAGCTTGTTGAGGAGTCGCATGGGCGTGACGCCGTCCTTGACGGCATAGCTGCCGGCCTTGATGGCGGTATCGGCACGGATGACGCGGGCCACGATGGAAAGCAGGGTCGGCTCGACGTCGATACCGGCATCGCGCATTTGCGTAATGGCGGAACGCAGGCTGCTACCCGCCGTCACCCGGAAATCAAGCGGAGAATTGCGCAGTTGCAGGGGCTGGTTGGCCCACCATAAAAGGCCACCGGCCGCGACGACCGAGAGCGATAAGACCAGAATGAGTATCTTGAGTAGTAGGCGCACGGGAACTCGACGGGAGCAAGCAGGTCTTGCCCGTGGTGAACGAGCACGTTATAACGAGCGATATAATATCCGAAACCCCACAGGAGCCCTCATGAATCCCCACTGGCGCAGCTTTCTGGAATCGACCGAAGGTGTCTTCGATAGCGATTCGACCGAGCTTCTCAACTTTGGCGACGCCACCGGCGAATTGCTGGCGGCCAAGCAGCAAACCGTCGTAGTCCCACTCACCCATCTCGGCCTGATCGAGGCCACGGGCGACGAAGCCAAGGCTTTTTTGCACAGCCAGTTCACCAGTGACATCAATCATCTGGCCGACGGCCAGGCACAACATGCCGGCTGGTGCTCGGCCAAGGGCCGGATGCAGGCCAGTTTCGTCGTCTGGCGGCAGGGCGAACGCTATCTCCTGGCGCTCGCTGCCGATCTCCAGGAAGCGACGCAAAAACGCCTGCAAATGTTCGTCTTGCGAGCCAAGGTCAAACTCGCGGCGCAGACCGACAGCACCGTCATGCTCGGCCTTTCCGGCCCGCAGGCCGCCGAGGCTCTGGCTGACGCCGGGCTGCCCTGCCCGGCCGAAGCGATGAGCGCCGCCGAGACCAATGGGTGCGCAGTCATCCGCCTTGATGCCAGCCGTTTCATGATTGTCGCGCCGGAATCGGCGATGGCCGCCCTGTGGCAGAAGCTCTCCGTCAAGGCCCGCCCGGCCGGCCTGCCCGCCTGGCGCTGGCTCGATATCCAGTCGGCCTTCCCGCTCGTGACGCTGGCTACCAAGGAAGAATTCGTGCCGCAGATGGCCGACTTCGAAAAAATCGGCGGTGTCAGCTTTCACAAGGGCTGCTATCCCGGCCAGGAAATCGTGGCGCGCACCCAGTACCTCGGCAAGGTCAAGCGCCACCTTTTCCGCCTGAGCAGCGCCCAGGCATTGAAGGCTGGCGATGTCCTGCACTCGCCGGACAATCCGGACCAGTCCTGCGGCATGGTCATGACCGCAGCACCGTCGCCCGCTGGCGGTTACGAGGCACTGGCGGTCGTCCAGAGCAACTTTGCCGGCAACGTCCGCCTCGGTTCGCTGGAAGGCCCGTCGGTTCAGGCTGTTGCCGTCAATCCGTGATCTGACATGTGCCTGATTGTCGTCGGCTGGCGGGTTCATCCGGAGTACCCGCTGGTCGTCGCGGCCAATCGTGACGAGTTTTACGCCCGACCGACCGCCTCGCTGGCGCGCTGGCCGGATGCGCCGGGCGTCATGGGCGGACTTGATCTCCAGGCGGGAGGAACATGGCTGGGCATCAGCGAATCCGGACGTTTCGCCGCCGTCACCAATGTACGTGAACCGGGCATGGCCCAAGGGGCGCTATCGCGCGGGGCGCTGACCCGCGGTTTCCTGACCGGCGCTTTATCGGCCGGGGACTACGCCGCCAGTATCGATGGCGCTCAGTATTCAGGCTTCAATCTGCTGCTGGCCGACGGCGACACGCTGATTTATTGCTCCAATCGCGACGGTCAGCCACGGGCACTGGCCCCGGGCATCTACGGCTTGTCCAACCACCTGCTCGACAGCCCCTGGCCGAAACTGCTTGCCGCCCGCCAGCGATTTGCCGAGGCCCTGCCCCGTCTGCCGGACGAAACGGCATTTTTCGACCTGCTGACCGATCAAAGCATCGTTGCCGATGAAAACCTGCCGAGCACGGGGGTTTCCGTCGAATGGGAACGATTGCTCTCGGCTATCTTCGTCAAATCGGAAAACTACGGCACACGCGCCTCCACGGTGCTGATGCAGGACACCACCGGCCGGATCACGGTTCACGAAAACAGCTTCGGCCCGCAGGGGCAGTCGCTTCAATCTTCGGTAATTTCGACTTCCGTATAGCAGGGCACGAGGTCGAACAATTCGACGATGTCGGCATTGCGCATCCGCACACAGCCATGCGAACCGGGCAAGCCCATTTCGGCCGAATCCGGACTGCCGTGGATGTAGATGTAACGGCGCATGGTATCGACGCAACCGAGCCGATTGCAGCCCGGCTCCCGCCCCGACAGCCAGAGTATCCGCGTCAGTATCCAGTCGCGGCCGGGAAAAGCCTCACCGAGCGCCGGTGTCCAGATTTCGCCGGTTGGCCGACGGCGCACGAAAACCGTGTTTTCCGGCTGGCTGGCGCCGATCTTGGCACGAATCACGTGAAGGCCGCGCGGCGTCTGGTAGCTGCCGAAAACTTCCCCGACCCCGGCCTTGGCCGTTGACACCGGGTATTCACGCAGGATCTCGCCGTGCTCATCGAGCACTGTCATTAACTGATGCGCCACCGAAATAAGCAGTTTCATGAGGATTTCTTGCGCCGGCCGGCAAAAAAAGCCGACAACATGGTGCTGCATTCGTCTGCCAGCACACCGCCCTCGACCGTTGCATGGTGATTCAGCCGCTCAACACCAAAGAGATCAACGACACTGCCATGCACGCCGGTCTTCGCATCGCGGGCGCCATAGACAACGCGGCTGATACGCGCATGCATGATGGCGCCAGCACACATGGCGCACGGTTCGAGCGTGACGAACAGTTCGCAGCCCGGCAGGCGGTAATTGCCCAGGACCCGGGCGGCATCGCGCAAGGCGGCGATTTCGGCATGCGCCGTCGGGTCGCTCTCGCCTATCGGTGAATTGAAGCCGCGACCAACGATTGCACCGTTGAGAACAACGACTGCACCGACCGGCACTTCGCCCAGGCACTCGGCCGCACGCGCCAGCGACATCGCTTCGCGCATGAAGAATTCGTCATCGAGACCGGAGGCAGCTTCGTCGCTCATGCCCGCTCGCCCGTAAAAAAGGGGGGCGCCATCCGGCGAAAACGCTGAGGCATCATAAATACGTCACCAAAAAGTCATTCGGAAAGGCGGCAAGTATATCGCCACCGGCCATGCCCGCCCTATTTCCCGCGCAAGAGCAGCCGGATGTCAGCCGCGATGTCCTCGACGCTCGTCGTGTCCTTGACATAGAGCCGCAAGCGCCCGGCCGGATCGAAGACATAGGCGCCGGACGAATGATCGATGACGTAACCCAGTTCGCCCTCGACCGGCTTGCGGGCGGCAAAAACCCGAAACTCGTCGGTCACCGCCCTGGTTTGCCCGGCATCCCCGCGCAAACCCAAAAATGTCGGATAAAACCACGGCACAAAATCCTTTAGCCGCTCGGCGCTATCACGCTCGGGATCGACCGTCACGAACAGCACCTGGACACGCGGCGCATCTGCATCGAGCGTCTTCATTACGTCAGCCAAACGGGCCAGCATGGTCGGGCAGATATCGGGACACGAGGTGTAGCCGAAGAAGACAACGATCACCCTGCCCTGAAAATCAGCCAGTGTCCGCGCCTGCCCATGATGATCGACGAGGCTCAGCTGACGCCCGAAAGTCGCCCCGGTCAGGTCCGTATTGCGCAACGCCGCCGGTTCCGGCGTACAGGCCGCAACAAGAACCGCCATCAAACACAGAAAAATACGTCGAGTGGTCATACGGGCATTTTAGGACTTTTTCATCCAGCCCGACGTTTCGCCTACCCCCCACGCTGCCCCAGGACACACCCTCTCGAGCCGCTCGGCAAAGTTGAAATACAATCTGGCCAAACCACGAATTCTGATATCCCTCGCCCTGATCAGCACGCTTCACTCCAATCACTGGAACAAGACGCATGAACAACAATAAAGTCAGAAAACTGGCGCTCGATATTCTCACTCAAGGGCGAAATCGATTTGGTGCCATGCTTGGCATTGTCAGCAGAATCGATAACGAGACCTACAAAATTTTTGCCGTGTCTTCTGAAACAGGGATACCCGAGAATGGCGACTGTTATCCACTCGATGCCGTTTATTGCAGGGAAGTTATTCAGAGCGGGCAGACGGTTGCCATCACGGAGATAGACGGCGTGCAAGGACTGCGCTTGCACCCTTTGTATGACCACATTCCTTGCGAGTTCTACATCAGCTCCCCCATCCTTGTTGATGGCGAGGTTTGGGGAACCCTGAACTACACAAGCCTTGAAGGGCGAGGCGCGCCCTTTTCAGCCGAAGACATAGCGTTTAATGAAACAGATGCCCGGAAAATAGCGCTTGCAATTTGATGCGCTGATCGTTTCGACTTGGGGTTTGGCCGAGCCCGGCAAGACGGCATAGACGCACAAGCCAAAAATCCTGCCGAAAATGAAAAAGCCCGAAATTCGGGCTTTTTCGATGGTTCTGAGCGCAGCCAAACGCTGCCGGGAATCACAAAATCATTCCCACTCGATCGTCGCCGGCGGCTTGCCAGACACGTCATACACGACCCGATTGAGCCCGCGCACTTCGTTGATGATCCGGTTGGACACCCGACCCAGCAGGTCATAGGGCAGATGCGCCCAGTGCGCGGTCATGAAGTCGCTGGTGACGACGGCGCGCAGGGCAACGACGTTTTCGTAGGTGCGGCCATCGCCCATCACGCCGACGCTCTTGACCGGCAGGAAGACGGTGAAGGCCTGGCTGGTCAGGTCGTACCAGCTCTTGCCGCTGACCGGATCGATGGTCGAGCGCAGCTCCTCGATGAAGATCGCATCGGCGCGCTGCAGCAGCTTGGCGTACTCGGGCTTGACCTCGCCCAGGATGCGCACGCCCAGGCCCGGCCCCGGGAACGGGTGGCGGTAGACCATGTCGTGCGGCAGGCCCAGTGCCACGCCGAGTTCGCGCACCTCGTCCTTGAACAGGTCGCGCAGCGGTTCCAGCAGTTTCAGACCCAGCTGCTCGGGCAGGCCGCCCACGTTGTGGTGGCTC